>JAFEHB010000009.1_pt1 | contig 279075 bp, 247 predicted proteins | sample 9267121 | NCBI WGS metagenome assembly JAFEHB01 (sample SAMN17103336, study PRJNA684904) | human gut metagenome | isolation source: diarrhea sample from child under the age of five | host: Homo sapiens | place: South Africa: Mafikeng, Mafikeng Provincial Hospital | collected 2019-09 | reverse complement strand
AGAAGCCCCTCCGTGAAGGAGGGGCTTCTCGCACTTCAAGGGGCAGATTTGACATTCGCCGGAAGTCTACTTCCGTTTCAAGGGGTTGTTGCCCAAGTAGACAAGACGCAAAAACGGCGGAATGGCGTTGACGTTATGCCATTGATACTCGTGGTGCATAGGATGATCAGCCCCTTGAAACGGAGATAGACCTTCGGGACGGTTCAAATCAGCCCCTCGAAATGGAATTAGAACTTCGGAACGGTTCGCATCCGCCTCTCGAAATGGAGATAGATATTTTCAGACCTCTAAATCAGCTTTCCAAAGAAGGAGTATGCCTATTTTTGGTGGTAGGTGAGTGGCTTTCGGCTTTGAAAGGGATACATTCACCTGGTTACAGAATGTCATCTGCTTTCAAAGGAGTACCTAGACTGCGAGACCGCGAGTATCTTCGTTGGAATATCAACGCTCATACTTGCGATATCAGAGTTTCAATACCCCTTTGAAGGCAGATAGCTTTCTGCAAAGTCTCAAATGCACCTCTTTGAACGAAGATGGGCATGTGTCCAGTTGCTTGATCAGGCTGAGATGCCTCTCGCTAAAGAAAAACTCGCAATTTCACGTCGTGATTGGGCGTCACTGTCTCGGAGGGTATTGATTATCGCATGAGCTAACCCTTGGCGGCGGTGACATTGCCGCCATTGAATCTATGCGTAATCGATGACGTATAAGAAATCCCTCCGGTCAGAGGAACCGGAGAGATTTTTACGTTCTGAAAGATTATTGGGCTCGGCTATTGCGAGTATGAACTACTCTGCAACGAGCGCGAGGAAGGCGTCAGCCTCGGCAGCCAGACGCGCTTCGTCTTCATCGGACAGGGTGAGCTTGCCGGTGCCCCCAAACCTCGGGAGCCAGAGCCACTCCGACCTGCTTGTCGGTGGGCAGCAGTTCGGTCTTGCCAAAGCCCAGCACCTCGTTGAGCTTGGCGAGCGTGCCGGCGCCGGCGGACTGACCGGCGGCAGCGGACAGGGCGACCTTCTTGCCGACCATCACGGAAGCGGACTCGGCCGGGAACGGCTCCAGCGGGCGGGACAGCCAGTCGAGCAGGTTCTTGAGCACGCCCGGGTAGCTGTAGTTGTATTCGGGGGAGAAGATCCACACGCCGTCGGCCTCAACCACGGCCTTGCGGGCGGAGGCTACGGCTGCCGGCGGGTTTGCATTGGTTGTTGGTAACGCTCTCATTGTGCAGTTGCCGCGCTGACAACCACTTCGCCTTAAGCGAAGAATCGGTGGCTGCGGGCGTGGAACACGCTCATTACTCAGTAAATCGTGGCCAACGTCGCATTTGGCCACTTGTTTGCGTGCAGCGGCATCGCCAACAGCACGTATTACGCCGGCATCGATTTGGGCATGTCATTGGGGCCGATTGTTGGCGGACTGCTGTACGGCAATGCACCGATCCAATGGTTCTATCCGTTGTTCATGCTGGCCATGCCCGCCGCATGGCTGCTGTATGCGGCTACGGCGAACTACGTTCATGGGCGGACTCGGTGATTGGCCGCAAAGCCCGAAAACCCGCGGGACACGCAGGGCAGGTGCATTTCTCCAACGGAGCGCGTATCTTTAACATCTGTTGCCTGTGAGGGTGACGAATGCGGACATAGCTTAGTTGGTAAAGCGCAACCTTGCCAAGGTTGAGACCGCGGGTTCGAGTCCCGTTGTCCGCTCTCGAAAGGCCAATTAATCGCGATTGATTCGGCTGGAGAATGACCCGGGCGGTTGGCGCAGTGGTAGCGCACTTCCCTGACACGGAAGGGGTCACAAGTTCGAATCTTGTATCGCCCACGCAGACCGAAGCAATTCGGCTCGCATAACTGAATACCGATTGATTTCGGGCGATTGGCGCAGCGGCTAGCGCACTTCGTTCACACCGAAGGGGTCGTAGGTTCGATTCCTACATCGCCCACCTGAGATTCGCGCTCGCTAGCTATATACTGCGAGCGTTTTTGCTTCCCCTTGGGCATTCGGTCCCTCAACGTACGATTTCCCGGACTATTTTCGGCGATGTCTGGAAGAACGTACGCTGAGTTTTTTGTTGTGCTCATTTGCCCATCTGGCCCATTTGCCGGACGCCTATGTCTGCATTAGTGGCGCTACCGGTGTTGCGCTCCCGCAATCGGAGTCATGTTGGCTCACGCAATTAGCGAGAGACGCGATTTTGTGTGAGGCCCCAATCGAAAGGGATATCGGCAATGAGTAATCTTGCCTCGTTCTGCGCGCGATACTCGCAACAAACCATGCAATTGCCGGGCGGCGCGGAATTCTCATATCGGTACTATCGCAATCCCGTCGCCCGCGCTACGGTTGTGCTGTTGCCAGGCGGCATCGGGCTGCCCGACCTGTTCTATCTGCATTTCGAGCGATTCGCCGAGCATTATTCGGTCATTACGTTTGATTATCAGGAGCAGTTCACCACGAACGCCAAGCTTGCGCGGGCCGTCGCTAGCCTGCTGGACGGGTTGGATAAGCATGTGTGGCTGGTTGGGCAGTCGCTGGGTGGCGTGATCGCGCAAATCGTGGCGAAGTTCCATCCCGAACGCATCGAGGGACTGGTGCTGTCCAATACGTGTTCGCTGGCTCGGGATATGGGTCAAGAGGCTCGCGACGAATTGATGAGCATGGTTGAGAATCAACGCACGTGGAAGCGGCGGCTTCAGCTGATACCAATGCCAGTTTTTCGGCGGCTGATGGCGTGGGCTGTGATGCGTAAGACGCGGGACTTGTCTGCCGAAGAGCGGCGATTGATGCAGGGTCTGTGCGATGCTCTGCAGCAGTTGCTGAACAAGCAGTACCAGCGGCACATGTGGGACTGTTCGATAGCCTGAAAAATTCTGCCGCAGACAATCTAGGCAATGTGCTTGGCGGGGATTTCAATCTCGGTTCGATTGGTGATTTGCCGGCGGTAATCGGTGAGCATTTCAATGCCGATCAGTTGGGTGAAATCAACAGGTCGTTGGCGACCATTTGAACGCCGACTGACTTGACGAGCTGCAGGCGCTGGCGGAGGAAAACATCTCCGCCGACCAGATCAGTCAGGTCGCTGGCGCAATTCAGGAGCAGGGTGCCAATCTGGACCTCGGATCCATTGCCGAACAAGCAGGACTGCCCGCTGACATCATCAGCCAGATTTCCGGACTATTGGGCAAGTAGTCGCCTTAAGCTTTAACGCTGACGGTGTTGTCTCGGCTATTGCGTGTTTTGCGGTCGCTCAGCAAATCATATGGGTCGTAGGTAACCGATTGCGAGCGCTGCTGTACACAGATGTGTACGTGGGTCGAAGCGGATTCGTGGTGGCAGGTGAGACAAGCTGCCCTCGCATGGCTGGAAAAGCTTCGGTCTCGTGGAGTGCGATGTTAAAGCTGCTCAGGTCAACGGAATGGCGGGATTCCGCCGATGCAACTTGTGGTTGCGCTCGAATAACCGGCGATTGCAACCCAAAGATGGTGGCGGGTGACATGGACGGCATGCCATAGTGAGCCCATCGGCCGAACATGACATGATAAAGATTACGTATGAAGGGACATTCCAATGAGTTTTCGCGCTAACCTGCAGTACCTACGTGCGCAACGCAACCTGACCCAGGAACGATTGGCCATGTTGCTTGGCGTCTCGCGTCAGGCCATTTCGAAATGGGAATCCGAAAAGGCCTATCCCGAGATGGACAAGCTGCTTATGATCTGCGACCTGTTCGGCTGCACGCTTGATGATCTGGTACTTGGCGATGTGAGTCGGCCTGCCGCGTCGGCTTCTGCGGCCGGTTCGTCGAATGTTGACTCCTCGGCTGAGGCGGCATCGCCTTTAGCCGCTTCTTCCAAAACGGCGGGCATAATCGCTCCTATCGCGGAGCTTGCGCAGGATATCACTGGCTATGATGAACATCGCCGCCGATTCGCGCTGCTGATTGCCAGCGGTGTCTCGGCGATTATCGCCGGGGTTGGCATCGGCAACCTGTTCGATTCCAGCAATTCCATTCTCGGAGCGACGCCGCTCAACGATTTTCTGACGTTTCTGTGCATCTGCGTGGGTGTGATTGCGGGGTTGGCGATGCTGATTCCAGGAGGTCTGTCGCGTACTGACTTCAAACGGCGTCACCCATACGTAGAAGATTTCTACACCGGGGAGGACCGCAGCCGAGAATTGCGGCTGCTGGTAATCGGCATCGTCGGTGGCATCTCGGCTATTCTGATTGGCATTGCGGTGACGGTGTATGCCGATGACATGCTCGGCGTCTCCGATGGCTGGCCCAACGCAGTTTTTCTGCTGCTCTGTGCGCCCGGTGTTTTCGGGTTTGTCTACTGCGGCATGAGATACAGTCTGCTCAATATCAACGCATACAACAAAGCGGCCGAGGACGACCGCAAGGAGCATGCGGGCGAGCAGGATTTCTACGACAAACTGACCGGCGCGGTATGCGGCATCATCATGATGATAGCCACGCTGATTGGCCTGTGCTTGCTGTTCCTGAGCCCAGCTGCTCTGCGCGGTGATTGGTCGACCGCCGGTACAGGCATGTTCTGGGTCGCATGGCCTATCGGCGGCGTGCTGTGCGGAATCGCTGCCACCGCCATCCAACTATTCAAGAATTATCGCGAGCGCTGATTACGCGTCGCAAATTAGTCAGTTTCGCGTCGGGTCTTTCTGCAGCAGCAGGAAGACCAGCGCCACGACGAGCAGGAGGGCGATGGAAAGCACGCCGAGCGAGGCGTTGCCGGTCAGGGAGGTGGTGGTGGCTACCAGGAAGGTGCCGATGATTGAGGCGGTCTTAGGGAAGAAACAATAGTGAGACCGGGGAACCCTTGAAATCATTGGGGAATCATGGTGGCGATGCATTCGATGAACACATGTTGTTAACACAGATGTGGAATGAGGAGGCGCGTGAGGCTCGTGGTCTGCGACGCATGAGTGTGACCGTGAGCTCCCCAGCTGATGAGCGCAAAGGCAGAGATTGGTTTCACGTGGGATTGTCCCGATGTCAAGGTCATGATGCAAAAGCGTTAAGCGTCCTACGGATTGTATTGAGAAAAGAAGTCATTAGTAATACAATTGGCTTTGGAAAGGATTCATTATGAGCACTACCACTGTTCGCATGGATGATGATCTCAAAGCCGAAGTGAACGCCATTCTTGATTCCATGGGATTGAATTTCAATACGTTCGTGAATATGGCCAGCGTGCAGTTGGTGTCGCAGCGTCGTATTCCGTTCGAGGTGAAGGCGCCTGAACCCGTGCTGCCTCGCGCGGGACATGTTGCCGCCAATGGAGTTACGTACCGTGGGGTCGACGAACAGGGGTATCCGGTGGTCGAAGTGCCGAACGCCATGGTGTTGAATCCAAGCCGGGGCGCCGATGGTGTTGCCGTACTGCCCAAGGCGTGGCGCGATGGCGAATAATCATGATATTCCGGAATTGATGCCGGTTCCGGAGCAATTGCATGTCTTCGACGTGTATCGCATGCGGGTGCGGTTCGAGGATGATCCGACGAAATCACGCAACCATTACGTGGCCGCCATCGTCATACAAGCCGACGACGGTGGGGTGGCTGTGAAACTGACCAGCAATCCAACCTGGCATGGGGTGGGCGATGTGCAACTGCCCGAGTATGAGCATGCCTGGCTTACCCATCTGACGACCGCTCGCTGCGCGCAGCTGGTGCGGTTCCTCCGGTCGGATCTACCGGGATTCACCGGTAGATTGAGTCGGAATGATGCCATACGTGTGGCCAATGCGGTCGGCGAGGTAAAGCCTGAAGAACAGGTGTGGCTGTAATTCTGTTCTGCCGTCTAACTGGTTCGGGGTATTCACTGTGAACCAGTGCACAATGGCGATGGTCGGATGTCTTTCTACAGCCCGCTTATATGTGAAGGTTTTGTGGTCGACGTTGCGTCATATGTTGCTTGTGACGTTGCGTAATGCGGCATATTGCTTGGTGAAAGGAGGTTAGGCCATGTCGATGGACGATGAAACGGACAGCCGATACACCACAGGGGACATCGCCAAACTCACTGGTGTGAGTGTGCGAACCGTGCAGTACTACGACGCCAAAGGTCTGTTGATTCCCAATGAGATCAGCGACGGCGGCCGAAGGCTGTATGGGACTGCAGAGGTCGAGCGGATGCGGGTCATCCTTTTTCTCAAAGGACTCGGCTTCAAGCTGGAGCGGATTCGCTCGATTCTGTCGGACGAGCGGCCGGAACGGGTGCTGGTTGATTTGCTGGATCAGCAGACGGCATCCTTGCAGTCGGGTATCGCCGAGCAGAAGCAACGTCTTGATGACTGCTTGCAGCTGCGCAAAGCACTGACGGTCTCGGCGTCTGACTTCGTATCGCCAACATTAACCGACATGGCAACCGTTATGAACACCACAACCACTCATTCCCTGCGCACCACATATTTGGTCATGCTGGCAATCGGATTGCCCGCGACTTTGTTGCAAATTGCATGCCTCGTCATCGGTGTGATGACAGACGTATGGTGGCCGCTGCCGGTCGCCGTTCTGCTGGCGATTGCGCTCACTGTTGCGGCGATGAAGTACTATCGCTCCCGCGTGCAGTACCTATGTCCGGCTTGCCATGAGACCTTCCAGCCGGGTATGCGAGAGTTCGTATTCGCCGCACACACGCCCAAGACACGCAAGCTTACCTGCCCGCATTGCGGTCACAGGGGGCACTGCATGGAACTCAGCATCTGAAAGTTTCTGATTATAGCGTTCGATTCACCAACGGTAGTTGTCGCAGAATTTGCAACAACTACCGCCCTGTCAAAATATGTGCGTTGTGCAGGGCTAAATTGTTTCAGGTCGCGGCTCGGGCGGTAGGGTCTGCCGTTTTATCGCTGCTTCGGCGTTCCTGTTGCTGATTGATGGGTGACATTACGCTTGCGTTGGGTCCTTCTGCAGGAGGAGGAACACGAACGCCAACACCAGCAGGATGGCGATGGAAAGCACGCCGAGGGAGGCGTTGCCGGTGATCGACGTGGTGGTGGCCACGAGGAACGTGCCCAGGATGCTCGCGGTTTTGCCGAAGATATCGTAGAAGCCGTAGTACTCGTTGGCGTGGTCCTTGGGGATGATCTTGCCGTAGTACGAGCGGGAGAGCGCCTGGATGCCGCCTTGGAACATGCCGACCAGAATCGCCAGAATCCAGAACTCCACGGCCGATTTCATGAAGAACGCGGCGAAGAACACGATGCACATGTATGCCACGACCGCCGCCGTGATCATCACTTTGCAGCCGAACCGGCCGGCCAGACGACCGTAGAGAATCGCGCAGGGGAAGGCCACGAACTGCGTGACGAGCAGTGCCACCACCAGCTGGGTGGAGTCGATGCCAAGCTCGGCACCGTAGGAGGTACTCATCGAAATCACCGTGTTCACGGCATCGATGTAGAAGAAGAACGCGATCATGAACATCCACAACGGCTTGTTCTTCACGATCTTGCCGAAGGTGCCCGCCAGTTCGCTGAACGTGCCGCGCATGGCCGAGCCCAGCTGGTCACGGGTGGCACGATAGTGCACTTGGCGGTAGCTGGTAAGCAGCGGGATGGTGAATGCCACCCACCAGATGGCGGTGATGATGAATGAGGCGCGCGTGCAAGCCACCGTGGACCAGCCGAAGAGCGCCGGGCCGCCGAAGATCAGCGCGATGCAGAAGATGAACGGCACGGTGGAGCCGATGTAGCCCCAGCCGTAGCCGTGCGAGGAGACCTTGTCCATGCGCTCGTTTGACGTGGTGTCGATAAGCATCGAATCATAGAACGTCAGCGAGCCGTTCAGGCCGATGGTCGCCAGAATGTAGACGACTAGGAACGGCAGCCAGGTCAGGGGCAGGGCCATCGCGCAGCAGGTGACCACGCCGGTGCCGAAGAAGCCGAGGAAGAACTTGATTTTCATGCCTTGCACGTCGGCGATGGAACCGAGCAGCGGCATAAGCAGTGCGATGACCAGCGATGCGATGGTTTGCGCATAACCCCAGGCGGACACGATGTTGCCGTCCGCCGGCATGAGTGATTTGGCGTAGATGGGGATGACTGCAGTGGAGAGCAGCACGAATGCCGAGTTGCCGACATCGTAGACGATCCACTTCTTCTCGCGGGCGGTCAACTTGCCGTTTGTCGGCACGGTGGATTGGCTCTCGGCCCCGGTGGGCTCGTGGATATTCGTGGAATTGGTCATGTCACTCCTAGGCAGTATTCAACTCAATCTATCGTAGGAGCGCTCAAAGCGGTAGAGGGCCCATTCAGCTGAACGGTACGTGAATAATGCTGGGCAAGGCCCGTACGAAAAACTCCCCTCAGCCGCAGGTGACTGAGGGGAGCCAGAGAAACACTATTCTCCAATCAGTGCAATGGCCTCATCATAATCAGGGCACTGCGGCACACCGTTGACGCTGTGCTGAATGGCAATTGAAGCCGCTGCGTTCGCGATTTTGACCGATTCGGCCAAGTCATGGCCCTTCGCCAACATCGCACACATCACGCCGGTATGGCAGCCACCTGCCGATCGAGTATGAATGGCCTTGGTGGGGTAGCCTTCAATGTGTGTCGTCTCGCCGCCCGGCTCGCGTATCCAGGCGCCGCGAGCGCCGACGCGCACCACCAATGGCGCGCGCAACGTGGCGCCCAGACCATCGCACAACTGATGCATGAAATCGTCAAGACCGCCGCCGATGGTCACCTTGCTGTCGTCGATCGGAGCGCCCAAGCGCTCGGCCAACGTCATGGCTTCCTGACGGTTGCAGGACCAGACTGGGCGCGCAAGCACCAGATCTTCGAGCATGTGGTCATTGACCAGGCGCAGCGTATTGGTGGGGTTGATGACCAGTGTGTAATCGCGCTTGGCGGGATCGGTGCCGGCCTTCAGCAGGAATCCGTCCACGCCGGTGGCTGTGTGGTCCATCAGCGTGTTGCCGCTGATATGTACCACGTCCTTAGCCTGCGGCTCGAGTGTGCTGAACGTATCGGCGTCACCGTGCGCTTCGGCGCCATAGGAGGCGATGAAGGTCTTCTTCGGGGAACCGGAGGTCAGCACCACACGGAAGCCGGAATCCTCATCAAGTCGATCCTGACCGATATGCGTGATGCCGTTGTCTTGGAACGACTGACGAATGAAGTGCGCCCACAGGCCGTTGCCCAAAATGCCGGCATGCTCGGTCGGCACACCCATGCGGCTGGCCGCTTGCAGCACTCGGTAGCTGCCTCCGATGGTGGGCTTCGGATGGTCGGCCACAGCGAATCCGCCCTGTTCCGGTATCTCGTCCACATCCAGCATGATGTCTACCCACACTTGGCCCAACGAGATCACGCTTGGCTCATGAGTGCCGATGCCTCGCCTGAGATTCAACATGACAACCTCCTTCGTTGTGAGTTGCGGTCGTAGTCGTAGCAATGGCAATGCGTATGCCGCGAATACGGGGAGCCCCCTTCGTTCCCGTGCCATCTCTTATACCGAAATTATATGGGAGTTTGCTGGATGGGGAATAGACAAGGTGGCGTGTTGTATTGGATAATATGACTGTTCTGCCGGCGATTCGCGGACGGCGTAGCGCGCGGGATGGCGGCGAATAGAGGCTTCATACGAGCTCTGATACAGAGCTTGCCGCGATGATGAGTCGGGCTATGATACACGCAAGAGTTGCGGTTGTCGGTATTGAGCTATATATTTGTGAAGTTGTGTGTTCGGCCTGCCGGGTAAAACCAGCGACCGGATACGTGAAAGACTTGACACATCAAGGTTTAAGGGAGTCCATCATGGCAGCTCGTTGCGCAGTGTGCGGCAAGGGACCGCAGACCGGTTTCACCGTTTCCCATTCGCACCGTCGTACCAAGCGTAGCTTCCGCCCGAACCTGCAGTCCGTGCGCACCACGATCGACGGCGAGAACACTCGCCTGCGCGTGTGCGGCAAATGCCTCAAGGCCGGCAAGGTTCAGCGCGTGGCCGCGTGAATCGCGTACTAACGTCTACAAAACCCGCTTGAGCTTCGGCTCGGCGGGTTTTGTTGTAGGTGATGCCGTTCGAGGGCTTACGGATAGAATGGAGCGCTATGAGTATCACCATGGACACCGCACTCGCTTCGTTGGTTCCCAACAAGCGCCGCGTGTCCGCGCTCAAATCGCTGGGCGTCACCACTGTGGGTGAAGCGCTCACCTATTATCCTTTCCGCGTCACTGAGCCTGTGCCGCTGCGCACGATTCGCGAGGCTGTTCCCGGCCAGACTATGGCATTCGCTGCCACCATACGGGATATGCGCGTAATACCAATGAACGCTCGCCGGGGTTATCGTCTTGAGGCCACGGTCGATGATGCTGCCTTCGCCCGGTCGCGCAATATGGCTGGCGGTCTTGCCCGGCTCACATTCTTCTCCTATCGCAAATCGTACGTCGATTGGGTGAGCACGCGATTGCGTGCTGGCACGACCGTGGTGGTCTCCGGTATGCCCAGCGAATACATGGGGCAGCTGCAGTTCACCCATCCGGACTTGCTCACCGTTGCACCTGCTGCATCCGGCACAGTGGCAGTGACCGGGAGAGGAGATCCCCCAACCGCATCGACTGCACGGGCAGGTGGTGGCGCCCCATACGCTGGCGCTTCATCTCAGTCCGCTCCGACGCTCAAATACGATGCCGATACCGTGCCCGATGCCCTGACTCGCGTCTGCCGTCCCCGGCCGATCTACCACGCCAGCTCACGCATCTCGTCCGAACATATTCACGAGACGATTCTGGGACTGCTGTGGATGATGGGTGCGCGCACATCATCTGTGCCTGAAAGCCAAAGCATGCCCGCCGAGCTCGTTGCGCCCTCCATCGACAACATCGCGGTGCAGGACGGCGAGGAATCCGAGTCCAAGGTTGCCACACTCGCCCAGTCCATCCCGGATATTCTGCCTAAATCCATACGCGCGGCCAAGGGCCTGCTTCACAGGGCGGAGGCGTTCTTGGCCATTCATGACCCGGACTCCACCGTGCGATTCAAAGAGGCCATTGAGACGTTGCGCTACGAGGAGGCGTTCGTCTCTCAGGCCTCGCTACTGAAGGCCCGCCAACATGCTCATAAGTCGTCTGCTCATCCGTGCCTGTTGAACGGCGATAATGAAACCGGCGCAGCCAGCACGATGGACGTAACTAATTTGCGTGATCGGTTCATCGCATCCTTGCCATTTGAACTGACTGCTGGTCAGCATCAGGTAGTTGAAGATATTGCCGCTGACTTGGCTCGTGACTGGCCTATGCAACGCCTGTTGCAGGGTGAAGTCGGATCCGGCAAAACCGTGGTGGCGCTCGCCGCCATGCTGCAAGTGGTCGGCGCGGGGTATCAGGCGGTGCTTGTGGCTCCTACTCAGGTGCTCGCCGAACAGCATTTTGAGACTATTGGCAAGATGGTCGCTGACCTCAATGTTCCTGTCACGTTGCTAACGGGCGGCATGAAACTCGCAGCCCGGCGTAAGGCTCTTGCTGCTGCGGCCAGTGGCGAGCCGGGCATTATCGTGGCTACGCATGCGGCGTTCTCCAAGACGTTCCAAGCACCACATCTGGCTTTGGTGGTCATTGATGAGCAGCACCGATTCGGTGTGGAACAGCGCGAAAGTCTCAATGCCAAAACCGATGACGGCACCACGCCGCATCTGCTGGTGATGACCGCAACGCCTATTCCGCGCACCGCCGCCATGACTTGGTTCGGCGATCTTGATATTTCCTGGCTCACTGAGCTGCCTGGTGGCCGCAAACCGATTCGCACGGTGGTGGTTAACGAAGCTGACGCGGGCACGATGGGGCGTATGTTCGCGCATATCCGTGCGCGTGTAGATGCAGGGGAGCGGGCCTATATCGTCTGCCCGCGCATCGATACGGATGATGAAGATGACGGCGGCGTGTCGGCAGCGGATTCCGCGCGGCGTTCGCGAGGGCTTTCAACGGGTTCAAGCGGACGATCCAGTCGGGCGGCTTCTTCGCGGACATCCCGCGCATCGGCCGATGACATTGGCATTGATGATCCGTATGAGACTTTCGACGACAATGGTGAGACGGTAGTCCGCCCGCCGTTGCACTCGGTAGCCGAAATCGCAGATCGATTGCAGAAGCTCCCGCAGTTTGCCGGCATCCGTTTCGCCACATTGACCGGTCGAGACAAGGATGATGTCAAAACCCAAGTCATGGCCGACTTCGCCAGTGGCAAGACCCCGATTCTGGTCTCGACCACGGTGATCGAGGTAGGTGTGGACGTCAAACAGGCCAGCTGCATAGTCATTTTCGATGCCGACCGGTACGGCTTGTCCCAGTTGCACCAGTTGCGTGGTCGTGTGGGCCGCGGCGGTACCAATTCGTGGGCATTCCTCATCTCCCGTGCCGAGCCGGGCTCGCCCGCCGAGCAGCGCCTTGAGGCCATCCACAATTCGCTTGATGGGGCCGAAATCGCACAGGCCGACTTGGAATTCCGCGGTGCCGGCGACGTGCTGGGAGATGCCCAATCCGGTGGCAAGTCCAGTCTGAAGCTGTTGCGCGTGGTCAAGGACGCCGACATGATCGCCGACGCTCGTACCCGTGCCGAGCAGCTGCTCGAAGCCGACCCCGAACTGGCCGGCGAAGTCCAGCTTGCCGGAGCGGTCCTCGACTTCACCCGAGGCAACGAGACGTTTTTGACTTCCAGCTGAGGCCTTCTCGGTTTCGAGGGGCAGATACACCGGTTGCCCGGAAGTCTATCTCCGTTTCAAGGGGCTGGTGGCTGAGTAAACATGGACACAAAACGGCGGAATGACGTTATCGTTAGACCGTTTATACTCGATGTTTCGTGCTTGAGGAGCCCCTTGAAACGGAGATAGACCTCCTGAAATGCCCCAATCAGCCCCTCGAAGGCCAGATTGACGATTGTTGTGCCTTGATTGCCTCAATTATGAGAGATCCGCGGGGAAGCCGGCCGTCAGTCAGAATATTGCAAAGGCCGTATTAACGAGTTCGATGGTTCCGAGCAGCCGCTAGGCTGGTAGACATGCGCGTTATTTCTGGACGATTCAAGGGTGCGGCACTCGCCACCCCGAAAACCGGCACCCGGCCCACCACGGATCGCACCAAAGAGGCGATTTTCTCCCATCTTGATTCATGGGGTGTGCTGGACGACGCCCGTGTGCTGGATTTGTTCGCCGGTACGGGCGCACTGGGCATCGAGGCATTGAGCCGCGGCGCACGTGAACTGGTAGCCGTGGAAAGTTCCCGACCTGCGGCGGCGCTTATCGCCAAGACGTTCGCGCAACTGCAGAAAAACCGTTCTTGGGACGCCTCGCTGAAAGCCCGTGTGCTCACTAAAAAGGCCGAGCAGGTGACTGGCGGTTTTGGCGAGCCGTTCGATGTGATTTTTATCGACCCGCCCTACGCTTACGGAACCGACGAATGCAACCAGCTTCTGGCCGACTTGGCGGCGGGCAGCGCCACTAACACCAACACGGTGATTATGCTCGAACGTTCGGTGCGATCGGAGGATCCGCAGGCCCCTGAGGGCTGGAAAATCACCGAAAGTCGCAACTACGGCGAAACCGCTGTGTTCTATATTGAGGCGATTGAGCCGGAGGCGTAGCCTACTCCAACTTGCGCGGGTGGGCGGCGGAGACCTCCCAACCCAAAGCCATCAGGGTCTTGCGGTCGGCCTTATCCAACGCCTTGCAATCCAGCGCCGCAATCAAATCCGGGCGAATCTCGGCGGTGCGGGCCAGCGCCTCATCGCGGCGGTAGCGATCCACCTTGCCATGATCTCCGGAAAGCAGCACATCCGGTACGGCGATATCGCGCCATACGGCCGGCTTGGTGTACTGATGGTGTTCCAACAGCGCGCCCGCGCCGGTGTAGGACTCTTCGACAATGGAATCCGGGTTGCCCATGAAGCCCGGCATAAGGCGGGTAATGGCCTCCAACATCACCGAAACCGCTACTTCGCCGCCGTTGAGCACATAATCGCCAATGGAATACTCGCGCACATCGACGCCCTGCGAACGGTAGTAGTCGGGAATGCGCGCGTCGTACCCCTCGTACCGGCCGCAGCCGAACAGCAGATGCTTGGCATGACTGAGTTCCGTGGCGTCGCGCTGAGTGAACAGCGGGGCCGACGGGTTCGGGAAGATGAGCACTGGTGCGCTTAGCTGGACGGACACGTCACTTTCGGCAGGAGAGCCGTCAGAAGAAACGGGAACGTTGACGGATGCCGATTGCGTGTTGGCAGCGGAGACCGGATCGTCGGATTGGTTCGTATCGGCGTCAGAGTCAGCTGCAATACCTGGAGCTGGGGCCGAGTCAGACTGCTGCGAAAGTCCCAGCAGCTCATCCAGACATTCGCCCCACACTTCGGGCTTCATCACCATGCCGGCGCCGCCGCCCACCGGCGTATCGTCCACCGAATGATGCACGTCGTGGGTCCAGTCGCGCAGATTGTGCGCCTTGATCTCCAACAGCCCCTTGGCCTGGGCCTTGCCCATCAGGCTCAGGTTCATCACCTCAAAATACTCGGGAAACACGCTCACGATATCGATTTTCATGTTCCCCAGCCTAACGGTAGCCCCGCCCGCATTACACGGCCACCACTACACTATTGCGGTGATGAATACGACGATGAGAATCCCCACACGCAAGAAGCCCGAAGTGCTGTCTCCGGCCGGCAACTTGCGCGGCCTGAAAACTGCGGTCGATTATGGTGCCGACGCCGTCTACTGCGGCGGCAAAGCGTTCGGCATGCGCTCGGCCCCCAAAAACCTGAGTCTTGAGGACTTCGAGGAGGGCTCGCGCTACGCCCATGAGCGCGGCGCCCGCGTGTATGTGACGTGCAATGTGCTGCCACGTAACAACGAGATCGAAGCCATGCGCGAATACATCGGCCAGCTCAAAGACACCGGCGTGGATGCGCTCATCGTCTCCGATATCGGCGTAATGATGATGGCCCGCCAAGTGGCCCCGAACCTCGAACTGCATGTTTCCACCCAAGCGGGTGTGACCAACTACCAGGCCGCCAACGCGTTCTATGAGCTCGGTGCTCGCCGTGTGGTGCTGGCCCGCGAGATGGACTTGCAGGCTGTGCGCGATATCCGCGCCAACATTCCCGATGACCTTGACATCGAATGCTTCGTGCACGGCGCCATGTGCATGGCGTTCTCCGGTCGGTGCCTGTTCTCCAACTACCTGACCGGCCGTGACGGCAACCACGGCGAATGCGCCCAGCCCTGCCGCTGGAAGTACTCGATTGTGGAGGAGAAACGCCCCGGACAGTACTTCCCGATCGAGCAGACAGAAAACGGCGCCTACCTGTTCAACTCACAGGACATGAACATGTTGGGTCACCTCGACGATCTGATCGATTCCGGCGCCACCAGCCTCAAAATCGAAGGCCGTGCGAAAAGCGCCTACTACATCGCCGCGATGACCAACGCCTATAAGACCGCCGTCAACGAATACATGATTCAGCGCGGTTTTGAAGATGCTGACGGCAATATCTTGCTGCCGTTCCACGACCGCGTGATCCGCCCGTCCGACCCTGATTACGGCCAGGGAACCGAAGATCAGGTAATGCGCAATGCCGACGCCGCATTCGCCGGTGTGGCCGATGAGGGATACAACACGACCGATGCGCCGGAGCCGGACGGCATGAGCTCCCACGCCCGCTCCACGCGGCGCAAATCCAACACCGCAATCGAACAGATTGAGACCGACTGGAAGCATGCCGCCGTCCGCCCGGCCCCGCACGTCGAACTGCCAGAGTGGCTGCTCGAAGAAACCGACAAAGTGGCGCACCGCGACTACTCCACCGGCTTCTACTACCCCGAGCACAAAGTCACGCAGAACACTGACCGCTCCGCCTATTTCCGTTCCTGGCTGGTAGTCGGAGAAGTGCTCAGCTGGAGCGCAGACGAAGGCGGCCGCGTCACACTGATGAGCCGCAACAAAATCGAACCCGGCCAGCAAGTCGAATTCCTCCTGCCCGGTGAGCGTCCGTTGGCATACATTGTGCCGGAAGACGGTCTGCGTGATGCAGATGGCACACCGGTGCCCGCCATCAATAATCCGGCGCATGTATTTTCGATGCCTTGCCCGCATCAGGTGCCCATCAACGCCGCCATCCGTTCGCGTACCAAGAAGCCCACCCTCAAAGCCGAATAAAGGAACGAACATGCCTGAATATAGTGACGAAATTCTCGATTCCAACCAGATCAGCTCCACTGATAAGGAGGGTCGCCCGATTCCGGTGACCATTCCGATTGCGCTAGCTCCCGGTATCACGGTGGTTTACACCACGCGGCTGGGAGGGCTGAGCGCCGGTGATTACGGCAATCTGAACCTCGGTGGCAAATCCGGCGACAATCCACAGGCCGTGATGTCGAACCGCATTGCCTTGTCTGAAGCAGTGCATGCACGCCTGTCGCTGGTCTCGCAGGTGCATTCCGGCGTGGCTGTGGATGTGGATGATTCCTTCGTTGTCAACACCCCATTTGGTTTCGATGTATCCGGCACCCACCGGAGTGTGGAGGAATATCAGACGGGTCGTGGCATGGAGACCGATGCCGATGGTCGTAAGCACGAGCCGACCGAACCCACTGGGTCAGCTGAGAATGTGTCGCAGGTCATCGAGGCAGACGGGCAAGTCACCTCACAATCCGGCATCGCCCTGGGTATGTTCGCGGCTGACTGCCTGCCGGTGCTCCTCGCCGACCCGGTCACCGGCGTCATCGGCGCGGCTCATTGCGGACGGCGTGGCCTTGAACGCGGCATCATCGAATCCACCGTGGAACTGATGAAGCTCAAGGGGGCTGATCCGACGAACATCATTGCTACACTCGGCCCGCGTATCTGCGGTGATTGCTACGAGGTGGGCGATGAGGTCGCCGACCAGTTCGTCAAGCGTTTCCCGTTGACCAAAACGCAGACACGCTTCGGCGGTGCCGGCATTGATATCGCCGAAGCCGCAATGATTGACCTCGCCTTTGCCGGTGTCCATCAGGTGGTTGATTCCATGCCGCGCGTCCATGCTGCGACCGAATACCTCGAGGCGGATCCTGAACTTGCTGAACTGTGCCGCACCGACGGTGAGGGGCCGGCCGAGCTTGCGGAGCGCATCGGCAACATCAACCACAGTATGTGCACGCTCGAGAATCCGCTATGGTACTCCCACCGCCGCGCCTCGCTTGCCAACAAAGCCCATGAAGGCCGCTTGCTGGCTCTCATCGTGCGGCAATAGCGGGCACATTCCGTGGAGAAAGCTGTGAGGCAGGTCACGAACGGCCGGACCTCCCCTTACGGTGGTGGCTATGACTGAGAGAGACTCCGATATTCCTGAAACCGCAGCCGCCCGACCCGCACAGACCGCGCCGGTGGTGGCCGTGGTGCTGGCGGCCGGCTTCGGTACCCGCTTTGACCCCGACAACCCCAAGCAGCTTGTCTCTGTGGGCGGCAAGCCCATCGTGTGCTGGAGCATCGAGGCGTTCGAGCGTTGCGGGCGTGTCAGTGACATCGTGGTGGTGGTCAATCCCAAGGTACGTTCGGCGGTCGAATCACTGATTGACGATATGGGATACACCAAAGTGCGCGTGATTATCGACGGTGGCGCCGAACGTGTGGACAGCACCGCCGCCGCGCTTGACACGTTGGCGGCCGCCGGTATTCCCGATGATGCCAAGATCCTGATTCATGATGCCGTCCGACCGTTTGTGGAGCAGTCCTCCATCGAGGGGTCGATTGACGCGCTCGACCAGTTCACCGCCGCAACAGTGGCATATGCTTCCACTGATACAGTGCTGCTGACCGAGGATCTCGGCGATGTGAAAGTGGTCAAATCGGTGCCGGACCGCCCGAACACGTTCCGTGCGCAGACACCGCAGTCGTTCCGATTCGCCACGATTCGCCGTGCATACGAACTGGCCGCATCCGACCCGGATTTCCACCCCACCGATGACACTCGGGTAGTGGTCGACTATCTGCCTGACGAGCCGGTTGCCATCGTGTCCGGCAGCGAGACGAATCTCAAAATCACCACGCTGGAAGATGTGCCCACCGCCGAACATATCGCCGAGGAAATTCAGGGACGCGATCCCAAGGAAGAGGCGCGCGCCCGCATGCATGCGCTCCTCGCCCAAGCCGCAGGCCAGATGCGCTGACCTCCCCAAACCCGTGAAGAGATATTAGACTTACCAATATGCGTGAACTCAATGTTGTGATTTCCGGATTCGACCACTATGACGGTGTGGACGTTAATCCGGCTATCGAGGTGCCCAAGGCCATTGCCGAGCAGGGTTTGGGGCCTGCCTCCGGTCCGGACGACCCGTTGGATCAGGTTGAGGTGACCATTCATGTGGTCAGCATTCCGGTGAGTTTCGCCAAAGCCTGGCCCACACTCAAAGAGACCATCGAGGCCACGAGGCCTGACATTGTCATCGCCACTGGGCTCAAGCATTCGGCCCGTGGTGTGATGCTGGAACGCTGCGCCACCAATTTGATGGATACGGCCAAACCTGACGCCGACAATGTGACTCCGCGTCGCGAGCCCATCGATCCCGACGGCCCGGCCGCTTACTGGACGCGTCTGCCATTGCGCTCGATTTTGAATGACTTTGCCGACGATTCGATTCCGGCCACCTTAAGCTCTGATGCCGGCACATTCGTATGCAACTCGCTGTTCTACAATTTGCTCAATTGGACCGCCACTCAGGAACGTGTGCTGGGAGGATTCGTGAGCTTCCCATTGGTAGGGCCGGCGCATTCCAGCCAGAACGGATTGCCGCTGGAACAGCAGATTGCCGCTGGGCGAGACGTGGTGCGCGAGGCTGTGCGCTACTATCTCAAGCCCTCCAGCTCCGATATCCTCATTGCCTGAGTCTCACCCCGCCACACCAAAACCGAACACGTTTCGCACGCATTGTAACGATGTTCGCCGTCCCCAGCTTCAGCATGCTTTCATACGCTACAGTGCTTGAGGACGAGTCAAGTTGCGTATGTGAAAGGACGGACAGACATGGTGGACCGTTTCCCGGTGGTGCTGCGAGGATACGACAAAGAGAAGGTGGACGCGGCATTCGAGGTTGCCCAAGATAGCGTGAACGAGGCCCATCGCACGCTGGCCAACATGCGAGAGCAGATTGCCGCGGATGATGATCGCATTCTGCAATTGCAGGCCCAATTGCAGGAGGAGCGCAATAAGAAGTCGCAGGGCAACACGTTCGCGTCGCTCGGCGCCAACGCTCAGCAGATGCTTGCTTCCGCCGAGCAGACCAGTTCCGAGCTGCTCGAACGCGCCAAGCAGGACGCCTCCTCCACGCGCACGACCGCGCAAGCTCAAGCCGAGACGTTGATTAACAACGCTAAGTTGGACGCGCAGCACATTGTGGATGATGCCAATGCCAAGGCTGCTTCCATCCTGCAGGATGCCAACAATCAGGCTGAATCAATCACCACTGCCGCCAACGAGGATGCCGCCCAGCTGCGCGCTGAGACCGCCAAGAACGTCACCGAGCAGCGTCAGACCGTTGAACTTGAGCTCAGCAACACCCGTGAGGAACACGATAAGAAGCTTGCCTCCGAACGCTCTACGCAAGAGCGCGAAATCGCCGAGATGAGGGCCGAAGCGGCCAGGCAGACCGCCGAGCTGCGCAAGAACGCCAACGAGGAAATCGCCAAGCTCAAGTCCGATTCCAATGACCAGATCGAAGCGGCGCTCGCCGATGCCAACAAGAAGCTGGCCGATGTACGCGAGCAGGTGTCCAAGATGATGACCGAGGCCCAGCGCAAGGCCGGCGAGATCACCGATACTGCCAAGGCCAAGGCTCAGGAGATCACCGACGAGGCCGAGGTCAACCGCACCAACACGATGAGCCAGGTCACTGCCGAGGTCGAACAGATTCGTGCCGACATTGCCGCTCAGCAGGATGAGGCCACCAAGAAAGTCAACGAGTTGCTCGCCAACCTCGAGGAGCGCCGTACTGCCGCCAAGCAGGAGGCCGATGAACTGGTTAGCCAGGCGAAGAACACCCGTGAAGAGGCCGACTCCTATGCGGCCGATAAGCGTAAGGAAGCCGACGAACAGGCGGCTGAGATCGTGCGCAAGGCAGGTGAGGACGCCGACAATCAGATTCAGGAGCGTCGTAACGCGGCCCAAAGCGAGCTTGACGGGCTGGCCAAGCGCATTGCCGAATTGCAGTCGCGTGAGGCCACTATTACCCAGCGCGTTTCCGAACTGCGTGCGATGTTCGCTCAGGCATTCTCCGGCTTCGGTCTCAGCGCCGATAATTCCGGCGATGCCGCTGCCTCGCTGCCGGTGGTCAACCCGGTTCCGGAACAGCAGCAGGAATCGGATGACGAACAGGCACAGCCTGATGACGCCGAAACCGATGGGCAGAGCGCCGAACAGGGCGACGAGGCCGGCCAGTCGGAACCGTCTGAGCCCGAGGCTGAATGACAAGCCATCGATTAGACTACTAACGGCAAGATATACGGCACCTGTGCTCTGCGCCAGGTGCCGTAATCGTTGTGAACATTGCGCCACAAGCGTACCGAACCCAAAGAAGGAATAGACATGAGTGAATTGACGCCTTTGACTGGCGAAGCGCTGAACACTCTGCGCAGCGAATTTGACGCCGACGGCACCAGCCGCCTGGCCATGAATGCGGTGACCGCCGCTGGAATCGACAAGGTGGCCCGCAACTATGATCGCGCCCGTCTGCTGCAGCGTCGCTTCTCCACCACTGTGGATAACGGCGAGGCCACCCATCAGGATCGCTCCGGCCGCTGCTGGTTGTTCAGTTCCCTGAACGTGGCCCGCTTCATCGCCAAGAAGAACATGAACTTGAAGGAGTTCGAGTTCTCCCAGAACTACGCGATGTACTACGACAAGCTGGAGCGCGTCAACTACTTCCTCAAGGATGTGGCAGCTCTGGTGGAGGCCGGCGAGCCTGCTGACTCCCGCCTGATCCAGCACCTGCTCGCCGACGTGATGGGCGACGGCGGCCAGTGGACCATGGCCATGAACGTGTACAAGAAGTACGGTGCCGTGCCCAAGGATCTGTTCCCGGAGACCGAATCCTCCAAGAACACCGGCGAGATGAACACCCAGCTTCGTCACCTGCTGCACACCGCCGTGGCGCACATGTACGCTGCCGAAGGCGACACCGCCAAGGTCGAGCAGATCATTGCCGAGACCACTGCTGCTGGCCACCGTATCCTGACCATCCACCTGGGCGAGCCGCCGGTCTCCTTCGACTGGGAGTGGACTGACGCGGACGGCGAATTCCACCGCGACGGCGAGATTACGCCGGTCGAGTTCTGGAAGAAGTACGTGGGGCCTGCCGGTCTTGAGGACTACGTGTGCCTGGTGGACGACCCGCGCGCCGAGCACGCCAAGGGCAAGAAGATCGGTATTGAGCACCTCGGCAACGTGGCCGGCGGCGACGCCACCGAGTACCTCAACGTGCCGAACCAGTTCATGAAGGACTGCGTCAAGCAGATTCTGGTCGAGCAGGGCATTCCGGTGTGGTTCGGTGCCGACTGCCACCCGTTCATGGATCGTGAATCCGGCGCTTGGGCCACCGATCTGTTCGAGTACGGCAAGGTATACGACGCAGACTTCGACCTCGATAAGGAAGCCCGCGTACGCTTCGGCGATTCCGCCATGAACCACGCCATGGCATTCGCCGGTGTGGACGTTGCCGACGATGGCACCACCCGCCGCTGGCGCGTGGAGAACTCCTGGGGCGCCAAGATCGCCGACAAGGGCTACTTCACCATGTCCGACGACTGGTTCACCGAGTACGTCTACGAGGTCGCCGTTCCGAAGAGCATGCTCCCAGCCGAATACCAGAAAGCCCTAGAAGAGCCCGCCACCATGCTTCCGGCTTGGGATCCGATGGGCGCATTGGCCTGACGCAGTCAGACCAAAGCGCCTGAGGCGATAGGCTGTGAAACGAACAGCCCTGTGGGCTGTTCGTAGGCCTGGCTCGCGGTCGTAAGATCGTGAGGGACGCCGAAGGTAGGATTGAGTCTGCCGAAGGCAGTCAGTAGTTGCTGGGCTCGGAGAGCACTCGCGAACCAGCCCGAAAAAGACGGAAATAGAAAAACAGTCCGCTGGCCAGTTCCCCATTTCCGGCTTCTCTCATATCCGCCGATACCGATCCGTATCGTAGTGAAACACTAATAGACAACCGGTTGCACAAACGTCGTGAAGATGCCATAATGGCCGTACGCCATGCGTTCCCTCAAGCAGGCGTTCCGTTCAATGAAGACGGAGACTGATATACACGAGGGAAAACCGGTAAGGAGTATCGATTGACCGAAATCACCAAGCTGAGTGTGGAAGACCTGCAGTCGTTGCGCGATTCGTTTACCGCAGATGAGACGAACCGAATTGCCATGAACGCGGTGACCGCCGCAGGCATTGACAAGGTTGCCAAGAACTATGATCGTGCCCGTCTGTTGCAGCGTCGTTTTTCCACGATAGTGGACAATGGTGAGGTTACCCATCAGGATCGTTCCGGCCGTTGCTGGCTGTTCAGCTCTTTGAACGTGGCCCGTTTTGTGGCCAAGAAGAACATGGACTTGGAGCACTTCGAGTTCTCCCAGAACTATGCGATGTACTACGACAAGCTGGAGCGCGTCAACTACTTCCTCAAGGATATGGCCTGCTTGGTCGAGGCCGGGGAGCCCGAAGATTCCCGTCTGGTGCAGCATCTGCTGCGTGAAGTCATGGGTGATGGTGGTCAGTGGACTATGGCCATGAACGTGTACAAGAAGTACGGTGCCGTGCCCAAGGATCTGTTCCCGGAGACCGAGTCCTCCAAGAACACCGGCCCAATGAACAACAAGTTGTGCGAGCTGATGCGACAGGCCGTTGCACATATGTATGAGAACCCTGAGAATATCGATCAGATCGTGAAGAATGCCACGGAAGCTGGCCACCGCATTCTTACCATTCACTTGGGTGAGCCGCCGGTCTCCTTCGACTGGGAGTGGACCGACAAGGACGACGAGTTCCACCGTGACGGCGAGATCACGCCGGTCGAGTTCTGGAAGAAGTACGTGGGCTCCGCCGATTTGGAAAGCTATGTGTGTCTGGTGGACGATCCGCGTAAGGAACATCCGAAGGGACGCAAAATAGCCATCGAGCATTTGGGTAATGTGGTCGGTGGCGACGCCACTGAGTATCTCAACGTGCCGAACCAGTTCATGAAGGACTGCGTCCGTCGCGTGCTGGTGGAACAGGGCATTCCGGTATGGTTCGGTGCTGAGTGCGGACCGATGATGGATCGTGAGGCCGGTGCTTGGGCCACTGACCTGTTTGAGTACGATCGTGTGTACGGTGTGCGCTTTGATTTGTCGAAGGAACAGCGCGTGCGCTTTGGCAACTCGGCCATGGACCACGCGATGGCCTTTGCTGGTGTGGATGTGGCTGACGACGGTACTACTACCCGTCGCTGGCGTGTGGAGAATTCTTGGGGCGACAAGATTGCCGATAAGGGCTACTTTACCATGTCCGATGACTGGTTCACCGAGTACGTCTACGAGGTCGCCGTTCCCAAGGCCCTGCTTCCTGAGGAATATCAGAAGGCTTTGGAAGAGCCGGCGATTTCCCTGCCTGCGTGGGATCCGATGGGTGCGCTTGCATAAGAAAAGCCGACGGCTCTTCGCATAACACAAGGTCCGGCAGATTGACTCTGCCGGACCTTCTTGGTATCTCAGCGGAAAACTTATAATCCGATGGCGAGGGTGCTGACTCCGTGGATCATCAGTTCGACGCCGATGCACAGGATAATAAAACCCATAATGCGCGTAAGCCCTAGGATGCCGTCGGGCCCCAGTTTATGTACCAGCGGTGTGCACCAGCGCAGCAGCGCCATAATGACGATGGATATCACCAATACGGCGATAAGGATGGCCAGCCGCTCACGAGGTTCCGTATACCGGGCCGATAGGCCGATGACTTCGCCGATGGCGCCGGGGCCGGCGATCAGTGGCAGTGCCATCGGTGTAAAGGCGATGTCATTGTCTTGATGCGCTTCCGGATCGCCATGATCAGAGGTCGGTACCAGCATTCGATACCCGGAGTGCGCCACCACAAAACCACCTGCGATTTGAATGGCGGGCAGTTCCAGGCGGAACATGTCGAGAATGAACGAGCCGAGGATGGTAAACGCCGCCAATATGGCGAACACATACAGGGATGTGTACCGTGCCTGACAACGGAGTTCTTTCTTGGACAGGTCGGCGGTAAGGGTGGCGAAGCTGGCCACCGCGCCAACAGGGTTGATGATAGGAAACAAGGCCAATAAGGCCATTGAAAAGACTGCGATGTCTGCTCTCACGTTCCATAAGCGTAATGCAACCGGTTGTCTCAGTCAACTTGAGAACTATAGCGAGTGTAGGGCACGCCAGTGCCCTATGGCGATGTGAAGGATAGTGTCTACAGCGACTTTCTCCGTACCAGTGTCATGTGTTTGATGACGGTGGTGGCGGCCTCTCCGTCAATCATGCGCATGGCAAGGTCGGCTGCCGTGGAGCCCTCTTCTCGCAACGGCTGTTGCACGGTGGTAAGCGGGGGATTGCAGCGCCCGGCGATTGGATGGTCGTCGAACCCGACAACGGCGATATCGTCCGGAACTGTTAGCCCGCGCTGTCGAATCGCCTCGATGGCACCTACGGCGATACGATCGGAGCCAGCCAGCAATCCGTCGATATCGTCATGTGTATCCAGCAGTTGCATCATTGCGGAAAAGCCGGCGGTCGCATCCCATCCGGTGAACAGTACCCTGTCGTCGGGCAGTTCGTCACCGTATACACGTCGATAGCCGGTGAGTCGATCGGGGGATGCCGGGTTGGAGCGCGGTCCCAAAATCGATACGGGATGCCGACGTCCGGCGTCATGCATGGCTTGGGCGGCGATTCGGGCTCCATACGTGTCGTCGGAATAGATGCTGGAGAAAATACCCTCATATGAGCGATCCTCCATCTGGCCAAGCATTACGCAAGGGATACGCAGTTTGTACATTTCCTCCAGCAAATAGTTGTTGGCGTAGGGGGAAATGTCAATAACCGCGTCGAATGAGCGTCGTTCCAGATGTTGTTGTACGCGATGATGTTCGAAATCGGTGGATGCCTGCAATAATACTGGTAGATATGACGATTCGCTAAGTTTCTCCGTGATGCCGCTGATAAACATCGCATAGGTCGGATCGTCGAAAAGCTCGTCGAGCGGCTCGGTAATGAGGATGGCGATGGTCTCATTGCGGCCCACTGCCAGTGCGCGGCCCTGTGCATTGGGAATAAAGCCCATGCTATCCGCGATTTTCTTGATACGTGCGGTGGTCTCGCGGCTAATGCGTGGAGAATTGTTCAGAGCGCGCGAGGCGGTGGAACGTGAGACATTTGCGGCTTTAGCGACATCGGCCAAAGTAACGCGATTACGCTTTGCCACGGTCATAATTCTCCTTTGAATGTAACAGTAATGCAATGCTATTTGAAACGATTGTAGCCCAATGTCTCGCAACACACAGGACAACCGGTTGCATAATTTTTTGAAATCTGTTATCTTCATAGCAAGCAATGAGGCAAGTCACACAAAACGTCAGACCTTATGGCTGTCGATAACACAGATAATTCCATCTACTCTTTCAAAGGAGAAAAGGTGTTTGGGAACCACATGAAGAAGACCGTTATTGCTGCATGCGCAACCGTTGCATCTCTGAGCCTGCTGTTGGCAGGCTGCGGTACCGATAGCTCCAGTGGCAAAACGCAGATTCGTTTCGCCACTTGGGATGTGGCCGAAGATGTGGACCGTCAGCAGACGCTGGTGGATCAGTTCAACGAGTCACATGACGATATCGAGGTCACGCTTGAGGCCTACGGTTCCGACTTCGATACAAAGATCAGCGCCGGCATGGGCTCAAACGATACCCCTGACGTCATGTATATGTGGAATTACCCGTCCTACGCCGACGGTCTGGAACCGCTCGATAGCTATATCGAAAAGGAAGGCTCCGACTGGAAGTCGGACTTCTACTCCACGTTGTGGAACTACAACTCCTACGATGGCAAGACCTATGGCGTACCAGTCGGCTTCACTACGCACGCCCTCTACTACAACAAGGATCTGTTCAAGCAGGCCGGCGTCGAAGCGCCGACCAATGACTGGACTTGGACCGACCTGCAGAAGGCTGCCAAGAAGATTTCCAGCAAGACCGATGCCAAAGGCTTCTCCTTCCAGATGAAGCCCGATCCGTATGACTTCGAGATGTACCTGTGGAGCAACGACACCGCTTACAGCGACGAGAACGGCACCCTCGAAGGCAACATCGATTCCGCCAAGGCCATCGACACCTATCAGATGTTCCAGGACATGGAGAAGGATGGTTCCGCGGTGGCCACCGAAGGCAACGGCACCGATGAGTTCCGCGCCGGCACGACCGCCATGTACATCTACGGTTCCTGGGCCCTCAACACCCTGGACGAGGACGGTCTGAACTATGGTGTGGTCGATATCCCCGCATTCGCCGACTCAGACCATGATTCCGTGTCCATCCTGAGCTCGTCCGGCATCTCCATCGCTAAGAGCAGCAAGAACAAGGATGCCGCTTGGGAATTCATCAAGTACTGGGCCAATGCCGACTCCAACAAGGCTCGAATCGGCAGCGAGCTGCCCGTGCTGACCAGCGTGGTCGAGTCCGAGGGCATCACTGACAAGAGCCAGTACAAGCCGTTCTACTCGATGCTGGAACAGTCCGACGGCTACAGCCCTTCCAGCTTCAAGGTCAAGGGATGGTCCGAGATCTCCGACAAGCTCGCCCTCTCCTTCGAGAAGATGTACAACCCCTCCACCCTCGAAGATCCCGCTTCGGCCATCACCGAAGCGCTGAAGTGATGACCATCTGGGCAAAGGACCATTATGAAAGTGCTAGCAAAGGTCAATAAACGGGCCTGGCCATACCTGTTCATCCTTCCTTGGATCATCGGGTTCCTAGTATTCACGTTGGGACCTCTCGTCTTATCGTTCGTCATGAGCTTCTTTGACTGGTCGATTACCGGAACCCCCAAATTCCGTGGCCTAGGCAACTACATCGAGATGTTCACCACCGACGATCAGGCGCTCAAGTCTCTGTCCATCAGCCTGAAGTATGCCGCGATTTTCGTGCCGCTCAACATGATTATCGCCCTGGTTCTCGCGATGCTCATCAGCCAGCCGGTCAAGGGTGCGAAGTTCTTCCGCACGATCTTCTACATCCCGGCTGTCATCTCCGGCGTCGCCGTATCCATCATCTTCGGATGGCTGCTGAACGGCAATTACGGCGTGATCAACTACCTGCTGTCCCTGCTGGGCATCGACGGCCCGCAGTGGCTGGTCGACCCGAAGTGGGCTATCATCGCGGTCATCTTCGCCAGCGCGTTCGGCGTCGGTTCGATGATGCTGATTTTCTACACGGATATCAAGAACATTCCCATTGACCTGTACGAGGCCGCCGCCATCGACGGTGCCGGCCCGGCGCGTCAGTTCTTCAGCATTACGTTGCCAATGATCACCCCGACCATCCTGTTCAATCTCATCACGTCAATCATCAGTTCGTTCCAGCAGGTCACCCTGGTCATGCTGCTGACGAACGGTGGTCCGATGAAGTCCACATATTTCTACGGACTGATGACCTACAACAACGCCTTCAAATTCCACAAGCTCGGCTACGCCTCCGCCAACGCATGGGTCATGTTCATCATCATCCTGCTGCTTAGCGCGCTGGTGTTCAAATCTTCCGATACGTGGGTGTTCTACGAGTCCACGGCAAACAAGAACAAGGCCAAGAAGGGTAAGAAGGCAAAGGGCAAGGAGGTAGCGCGATGAAGATGTCGCTCCGTTCTAAGGTCGTGATCTACGCCCTGCTCGTCATGGTGGCGATCTACTTCCTCTCCCCGTTCGTCTACATGCTGTTCTCCACGTTCAAGACATCGGCTGAGGCCATCGCCTATCCGCCGAGTCTGTTCCCGAAGGAATGGCAGTGGGAGAACTATGCGAAAGCATGGGATGCGCAGCCGTTCGGCAAGTACCTGCTTAACTCGGTGATTGTCACCGTGCTCAACACGCTCGGCACTGTGCTCTCCTGCTCGCTGGTCGCCTACGGTTTCGCCCGCTACAACTTCAAGGGCAAGAACATCCTGTTCATGATTCTGCTGAGCACGATGATGATTCCGTGGGACGTCACCATGATCCCGCAGTACATGGAGTTCAAGGCTTTCGGCTGGATCAACACATTGCTCCCGCTGATTGTGCCCTCGTTCTTCGGCTCCGCGTATTACATCTTTCTCATGCGCCAGTTCCTGCTCGGCGTGCCCAAGGAATACGAGGAGGCTGCGCGCATCGACGGCTGCAACGACCTGCAGATCTGGTGGAAGGTGTACATGCCCATCATGCGTCCCTGTCTGATTCTGGTGGGTGTGCTCAACATGATCACCGTATGGAACGACTACCTCGGACCGCTCATCTTCCTGCAAGACCGTAGCAAGTACACGCTGGCGTTGGGCTTGGCCTCGTTCAAGGGCGTGCACCAGACCCAGATCATCCCGATGCTGTGCATCACCGTGGTGATGATCATCCCGCCCGTGGTTGCGTTCCTTTCCGGCCAGAAGTACATCGTCGAAGGTACCTCAGGTTCCATCAAGTAATACCGTGGGCAGGCCAAGGGTGGCTGAGACCCATTGCTCGGTCACCCCTGTGGTCGCTTGAACGGTTTCCGGGGCGAATGATGCCCCACGCACGAAATGTTTCGGGCCATCGGTCTCGGCCCGGGCCAAGTGCGCCTAAACCGCACCAAGGAGTATGACACCATGATTCGCGATTCGTTTTCCACCGCACTCGGATTCGAGCTGCCAACAGACGGCTGGATGGTGAGCGAGGACGCTTATGAGCCTGACCGCAACCTGCAGTATGAGAGTCTGTTCGCCCTATCGAACGGATATCTGGGCATTCGTGGCAGCCATGAGGAAGGGAACAAGCCCACGTTGCCTTACCTGTACGTCAACGGGGTGTTCGACAAGTCCGAAACGTTCATGAAGGAACTTGCGACATTGCCCAACTGGCTTGGCATCCGCCTGTACGTGGAAAAGCAGCTCATCGGTGTCGACGAATGCGAGATCCTCGAATACCGTCGTGCGCTTGACCTGAAGCACGCGGCTTTGGTCAAACGGGTGCGTCTGCGTGACCCGAAAGGACGTGAAACCCTGATTGAAGGCGTACGTTTCGTCAGCCGTGCGCATGCACATCGTATGGCTGTGCGACTGTGGGTCACGCCGCTCAATTACTCAGGTCTAATCGAAGTGGAGCAGATTACCGACGGCTCTATCATCAACTTCTACGATGCGCCCCGTTTCAAGGTCAAGCACACCGTTGTCACCGCCAATGAGACGCTCGGTGAGAACGGGGTGTATATGGAGGTCGCCACGCGTGATGAGAATCTGCACGTGGGCGTCGGCAGCCATCTTGAAGGCACCTGCCGAGATCGGGATGTGTTGGGCAATCGTGTGTTCCATGCCTTTGGCGAGCAAGGCGTTGAATTCTGCGACTTTCGCGCCGATGAAGGCGACAGCGTGGTGCTGACCAAATACGTGGCAATGCTCGATGGACGTGACACTCCGGCCGACGAACTGCACGCCACCACCCGCCGTGAGGTCGAGGACTTCGTTGCCGAAGGGTTCGAGCGTGAATTCGAGGCTCATGCCGATATTTATCGCAAGATGTGGGGGCAGGCCAACATCGATATCGAGGGAGACCCTGAGCTTGATCGTGCGATTCGGTTGAACGTATTCCACCTGATGAGTACCGCCAACGAACATGATGACCGGGTCAATGTGGGTGCCAAGCTGCTCACCGGCGAAGAATATGGCGGCCACGCCTTCTGGGACACCGAACTGTTTATGCTTCCGTTTTTCGCTTATGTGTTCCCCCAGACGGCCCGGCACCTCGAGTCCTATCGGTACCGTCTGCTCGGCGCAGCCGAGGCCAACGCGGCTAAGAACGGATTCCAGGGTGCGCAATACCCGTGGGAATCCGCTGATGATGGCAGCGAACAATGCCCGGACTGGACCATCGAGCCGGATGGCACCTGCTACCGCTGCTATGTGGCCGTCTATGAGCATCACGTGACCGCCGCCGTGGCCTTCGGCATCGCGAACTACGCGATCATCACCGGGGATACCTCGTTCCTATACGGTCGTGGCGCCGAGATTCTCACGCAGACCGCCCGTTTCTGGGCAAGCCGGTGCGAATGGAAGGAAGACGCCGGACGTTACGAAATCACCCAGGTAACCGGTCCCGACGAATGGCATGAGCCCGTCGACAACAATACGTACACCAACTATTTGGCGCGCTGGAACATGAGATACGTAATCGCGCTCGTCGACCGCATGCAGCGCGAACATCCGGACAACTATGCGGCACTGATTGCCGCCACCGGATTGACGGATGCCGAGCTTGCATCGTGGGATGCCATACAGTCGAAGATCTATTTGCCCCGCAAGGAGGGCGCCGACCTGCTCGAACAGTTCGAGGGCTATTTCGATCTGGAGCCGGTGACCATCGAAGAATACGACAAGAACGACTGGCCGGTACGGCCTGCGGCGCTCCAGCAGTTCAAAACCAGCGAGACGCAGATCATCAAACAACCTGATGTGGTGATGCTGCTGCACCTGCTCGGCAACGAATTCTCCCAGCAGGAAATCGAAACCAACTATCATTACTACGAAAAGCGCACGTTGCATGGGTCGTCATTGAGCCCCAGCATCTACGCGATCATGGGATTGAAGGTCGGAGACGATTCCAAGGCCTACCGCTATCTGCGACGTGCGGCTATGCTCGACCTGCTCAACCTGCAGCACAACACCCGTGAGGGCATCCACGCGGCCAATGCCGGTGGCATATGGCAAACGGTCGTGTTCGGGTTCGCCGGAGTGAATATGGACGACGATGGCGTATTGTCCATCACGCCCCACATGCCCCACGAATGGTCGTCGCTGACATTCCGTCTGCACAACCGGGAGTCGTGGCTCGAGATTCGTGTCGATGCGACCAATGGTGTCGATGTGGAGGTGCTTGACGGACCGTCCGCCATCCTACGCATCAGCGGCGAGACCGTGACCGTGCCCGGCGCGAAGGATGTGTCATGAAGCGGGGTATGGCCATTGCCGGCCTGATTGTCGTGACCGCGATTTGGGGCGGTGGATTCGTCGCCAGCGATATCGCGCTCAATAGCCTGACGCCCATGCAGATTATGGCCATCCGATTCCTGCTTGGTGCGGTGCTGATGAGCCTGATTAGCGTACGCGAGTTCCGGAACATCAATATCAAAGAAATTGGTGCTGGTGTGCTTATGGGCATCGCGCTGTTCGCGGCCTTCGCACTGCAGATTATCGGCCTGCAATACACCACGCCGTCCAAGAACGCATTTCTCACCGCATTGAATGTGGTGATGGTGCCGTTCATCGCTTTCCTAGTGCTGCGCAAACGCATCGGATGGCGTGGCGTACTGGGGGCCTGCTTGTCCGTTGTCGGCGTGGCAGTGCTTTCGTTGAACGGCAATATGACGCTCGGTTTGGGAGACGCACTGTCACTGCTGTGCGCGGTTGGCTTTGCCTTCCAAATCTTCTTCACCGGCCTGTTCGTGCAGCGGTACCGTGCGACGATTCTCAACTGCGTGCAGATGGTCACCGCATTCGTACTGTCTGTGGTTGTGATGGTGGCTATGGGCCAGGTGCATCTGACGCCGACGACCGACGGATGGTGGAGTGTGCTGTACCTCGGCGCGGTCAGTACCACCATCTGCTATCTGCTGCAGACCGCCTGCCAGCAGTATGTCGACGAGACCAAAGCCGCGATCATCCTGTCGATGGAGTCCGTGTTCGGCACACTGTTCTCCATTCTGCTGCTAGGCGAGGTGGTCACCCCACGCATGATTGTCGGATGCGCGATCATCCTCGTGGCGGTCGTCATCTCCAATCTGGCTGCATCCTCCGAAGACGAACAGCCCGCAGACACGCCTGTTCCCGAACCATCCGGCGAGGTTTCGGGTTGATTGCCCGTCTGATTCACGTCATACACACCACAATCATTCGCAAATGAGCAAAGGAGCCATCCATGCGTTATCAAGCCATCATTTTCGATCTCGACGGCGTAATCTGCCGTACCGACCAATACCATTACCTGGCATGGAAGCAGGTGGCCGACGAGCTCGGCATTCCCTTCGACGAGCAGGTGAATGAACGGTTGCGCGGCGTGAGCCGTATGGCCAGCTTCGATATCATCCTCGAACGGTATAACGGCACAATGAGTGACGAAGAGAAGATTCATTGGACCGACAAGAAGAACGAGATATACAAGTCCATGCTTACGCAGATGGGGCCCGACGACATGCTGGAAGGTGTGGCCGACACACTGCACAAGCTCCGTGCCATGGAACTTGACCTCGCCATCGGCTCGTCCAGCCGGAACACGAAATTCATCCTTGGTCAGCTGGGATTGTCGGATTTCTTCGATGCCATTTCAGACGGTACGAACATTACCCATTCCAAGCCCGACCCCGAAGTGTTCGTCAAGGCGACCGAGTTTCTGAACCGCGCGCCTGCGGAGTGTTTGGTGGTCGAGGACGCCGAAGCCGGTTTGCAAGCTGCGACTGCCGGAGGTATGGACTCCGCCGCATTCGGCGAGATCGCCATACGTTCCGGGCTTGGCACATGGAATTTGGAACGGTTCTCTGATCTGATCGGTATTGTCGCCTAATTCCAGAAGCGTCAACCGCGACCCGCAACGATTCGGATTGCTGGCAATCCCACTTGTATACGTCCGTCATCGGGCGTATACGAGTGGGAGAATGCCGATTTGCGGGACGTGGCGGACTTGTGCAAAGGAGTACATCACATGATGAGCAAGCAGAACGATTGGGAGAATCCCTCCCTGACCGGTCGTAACCGTCTTGCCCCGCACGCCTATTTCTTCGGATATGAGTGTGAGGCGGATGCCTCCACCTATGAGCGCGAACGCTCATACGGTTATCAGAGCCTGAGCGGTGCATGGCGGTTCCGCCTATTCAATGGCCCGGCCACCGTGCCACAGAAGGCGTTGCTGTCAATCGCCGATGATTGGGATGAGGTGCAGGTGCCGCATATGTGGCAGTTTGACGGGTATGGGGGTCTGCACTATACCGACGAGCCGTTCCCGTTCCCCGTCGACCCGCCGCTGGTGCCGTCCACCACGCCTACGGGCGTGTACCAGCGGATGGTGAATATGCAGCCGGCTGCAGATGGTGAGCGCATTATTCTGCGTTTCGATGGTGTGGACAGTTATGCTGAGATTCATGTCAATGGCACATACGTCGGCATGACGAAGGGCTCTCGCTTGTCGGCGGAGTTCGACGTGACCGATGCGGTGCATGCGGGGTTGAACCTGTTCGTGGTCACGGTGCTGCAGTATTCGGATGGTACCTATCTTGAGGATCAGGATATGTGGTGGGCGTCCGGCATCTTCCGTGACGTGTATGTGGTCAGACGGCCTCGGACGCATCTCAAGGACTTCATGGTTCGTACCCATCGTGTGGATGATACGCTCGCACAGGTCACCGTGCAGACTTGGACCGAAGGGGAGTCCTGCGTCGAATGGACCATTCTGCGTGACGGGAATATCGTGTCCGCCGCGCATTCGGATTCGGGCGAACGTGCCGTAATGAATATTCCTGACCCCGAATATTGGAATCCCGAACATCCGTTCCTGTATGACATGCGTATGCGCATCGTCGGGCGGGACGGTTCTGGCGAAATCGTGCCGCATCACCTCGGACTGGCCGAAGTCACCGTCGAGGATGGGCTGATGTACCTGAACGGATCGTACTTCACCATGCACGGGGTCAACCGGCACGATAGCGACCCGAGGCATGGGCGTGCGGTCAGTATGGAGCGCGTGCGCCGTGATCTGGAAATGATGAAACGGCACAACATCAACGCCGTGCGTACGTCACACTATCCCAATGATCCGCGGTTCTATGAGATGTGCGACGAACTGGGCCTTATGGTCATGGCCGAAACCGATTTGGAATGTCACGGATTCGAAAACGTGGGCGACATCGCACTCATCACCGATGACCCGGCATGGGAAGTTCCCTATGTCGATCGCATCGAGCGGCATGTGATGCAGCAGCGCAACCATGTCTCCATAGTAATGTGGTCTTTGGGCAATGAGTCTGGATTCGGATGCAATTTCCGTGCCGCTGCCGAACGGTGCCGGCAACTCGACCCATCTCGTCCTGTTCATTATGAGGAAGATCGTTTCGGCGAATCGGTGGACGTGCTGTCGACCATGTATTCGCGTGTCTCCCAGATGAACGATTTCGGAGAGCATCCGGCTGATAAGCCTCGTGTGGTCTGCGAATACGGGCACTCGATGGGCAACGGTCCCGGTGGGCTGAGCGAATACCAGCAGGTGTTCGACCGTTGGCCGAGTATCCAGGGCCATTTTGTCTGGGAATGGTCCGATCATGCGGTGGCAATGAGAGGGAATCGTTTGGCGCTATTGGCCGAGCGTGAGGTGCAGGCCAAAGGCGTGGACCCTAATGGGCTGGACGATCTGTGGTATGCCTACGGCGGGGATTTCGGCGATTACCCCACCGGCGGAAACTTCTGCGTGGACGGTCTGGTGTTCCCCTGGCAGGAGCCCAGTCCGGGGCTTGCTGAATATCGGCAGGTGATTTGCCCGGTGAAGGTCAGCTACACCTATACCGAGGAGGATGGCACCGCTCTACTTGGCATTGATAGTCGTCGGTATTTCACTGATTTGTCCGACATTCGGCTGCGGGTGTCTATAAGTGTGGATGGTGAAACCGTGGACACGACACTGCTGGAGGTGGGGCCCGTGCCCCCGCTCGGTCACATGGACATACCGTTGCGCCGTGAAGCGCTGCTGGAACACCATGTCGGTGAAGCGATGCTCACGGTTACCGTGCTGTCCGTGGAACAGCATGAGTGGTGTGATCCGGATGAGCCGCTGGGCTCCTACCAGTTCCGGCTGCATGCCGGTCAGGGTGGCTATGGCCCGGTGCGTTCGAATGATGGGGCGTCGCTCGCCGTGACTTCTCCCGTTCGCCAAACATTGTCCACTGTCGAAGACGAACGATATCTGACCGTTCGCGCCGGTGCCATGGTGCTTAGGTTTGACAAGGCGCTCGGTGCCATAGCCAACTGGAGCGATGGCGGTCGGAACGTCATCGATTCGCCGATATGTTTCGGCCTGTGGAAACCATTGATCGACAATCTTACGCAGGAATACTCCGCGCTCTGGAAGCCGTATTATCTGGACGTCATGCAGACGGACACTCGTGGCGTTCAATGGCATGCGGAACGCGACCAGGTGATTATCGAGGTCGAGCAGCGTCTCGCCGCTCCTGTGGTATTGGCCGGCATGCGAACGAGACTGACCTACACAGTGCATGTCGACGGCCATGTTGACGTCGCGGTGACCGCCACCGCCTATGGCGACTACCATGACATCATTCCACGCCGAGGCCTGTCCTTCACTATTCCGCGGGATTGCAGGCAGGTCGCTTGGTACGGTCACGGCCCGGGCGAGAACTACCCGGATTCCCTCGCTGCCAATCCAGTGGGCGTGTGGACGAATGACGTGGATGCCATGTTTACGCCCTATGTGATGCCGCAGGATTGCGCGAATCACGAAGGCACCCGCTGGGTAACGTTCCGCGACGGAAACGGGAACGGTGTGATGGTGACGCGGACGGCGCCGGTCGATGGTGAGTCCGAGGCGTTCTCCTTCTCCGCGTGGCCGTATAGCTGCGCCGATATCGACAAAGCCAAGCATGTGAACGAGCTGCCTGAGGGTCATGGACCGGTTACCGTCAACATCAATGATGGCGTGTTAGGTCTCGGATCAAATTCCTGGGGCAGCGAGGTGCTTGATTCGTACCGTATTCGATTTGAGGATTGTGCGTTCTCCTTTACGCTGACGCCGATTCACGACGACGAACACGTCAGCCGCAATCCGAACTGTGGTGCGGGTGCAGCCGGTAAGGAGGTGCAGTGATGCGACTATACGACAGCTTGGAAATGTTCGATATCGGATTGTCTCATGTGCGCAAATGGATGCGATGCGGTCAGGCCATTAGGCAATCGACCCATCTGCCGTTGGACACCGCGTATTCGCTCGGCGATTCGCTGACCTTCTGGGCGGTACCGGCAGGCGCGCTCGCTGATGATCTTTATGTCGGGCACCGCCGGTACCACACGGTGCTCTCGCCCATCGACGAGCCGTTAGCCGTGTATGTCCGCCCGAAAACGGCATTGCGGCCAGCCGGTGCATACAGCGACGTTTCGGATCGCGAATGGTTTGGCCTGCCGAATGACGATGAGGAAGGCGTACCATGCGTCGTGCCTGTCGGGGGCATCCTGATTATGGAAGAATGCGAAGCGATGCGCATTAACGCCACTTCCGTGGCCGTGGGGCGCGTATCGGTGGTCCGCGTCACGGTGGAGGGGTTCACGTTCCCCAATAAATAAGAGATAATTCAGGTCCTGTGTGGGTGTTCCAATCGCCCGTTCAGGAAGATGCCAGCCGGCCGACCGTTCCACGAAACGGTCGGCCGACTTCATTTTTCCGTGTACGGTTATTACAGTGAAGAGTCTGCTATGCCGTATGTGCGGTATTGCATTGCCATCATGTCCGCATCCTGTTCTCGTTGGAGAACTCGTTGCGGGGAACCAATAAAGAAAGGGTCGAGCAATGGCAGCACTGCGTGGTCCTGATAGTTCAGAGGACGAACGTCGTTTGGGGGAGCAAGCGGTCTTTCCCGAGACAGTGGATGTCAATATTCGCCAGCTCGACCCCATTCCCGCACCTCGCGCCTTCCTCAAGGAGCAGCCGCTCACCGATGAGATGAGCGAGCTCGTGCTTCACTCCCGTCAGGAGATTCGTGACGTGCTCAATGGTCGCGACGACCGCTTGCTGGTCATTGTGGGCCCCTGCTCTATTCATGATCCCAAGGCCGCGCACGAATACGCCGAAAAGCTTGCCGCCGTCAAGCGTGAGCTCGAAGACCGTCTCGTCATCGTGATGCGCGTGTACTTCGAGAAGCCGCGTACCACCATCGGTTGGAAGGGCTTGATCAACGATCCTGATCTGGATGGCCGCTTCAATATTCGCAAAGGCATGTGGTTGGCCCGCAAGGTGCTCACCGACGTGCTGAGCCTCGGTCTGCCCACGGCCACTGAATGGCTCGATCCCATCACTCCGCAGTACATCTGCGACGCGATCAGCTGGGGTGCCATCGGCGCGCGCAATACCGAAAGCCAGGTTCACCGCGAACTCGCTTCTGGCCTATCCATGCCGGTGGGCTTCAAGAACTCCACCGACGGCTCCATCAAGGCCGCCGCTGATTCTTGCTATGCCGCAGGATTTGAGCACCACTTCCTATCCATCAATCTTGATGGCCGTGTGATTTCCGCCGAGACCAAAGGTAACCCGGACTGCCATCTGGTGCTGCGCGGCTCCAGCCATGGTCCGAACTATGATGCCGCATCCGTGCGTCAGGCGCTCGAGGATCTGAAGGCATCCAAGGCGTCCGGCCCCAGCCAGCATGGCCTCGTCATTGATGCCGCCCATGGCAACTGCGGCAAGGATGAGAATCGTGAAGCCGGGGTCATCGAAGAGATTGCCGAACGTTTGGCGGCCGGCGAACAGGGCATCACCGGTGTGATGATGGAAAGCTTCCTGGTGGGAGGCCATCAGAAGCCGGCCCCGCTCGATCAACTGGTGTACGGTCAGTCCGTCACCGATTCCTGCGTGCCGTGGGATCGCACCAACGAGCTTTTGCGCACGCTGGCCGACGCCGTCACGACTCGCCGCGCGCTCCATCGCTGACAATCTGGGTTTGTTCCCGTGACACCCTATCCTTGGGGAAGATAGTAATCCAAGGAGAGATGTTATGCAGCAGCAGGATGGCAGCGCCACGGCCACGCACCCGTTGCAGGTCGGCCCGCAGCCGTTGAATACGCCGGAGGAGCTTCGCGCGATTCGTCAGGCCATGGGAGAGGGCAAGAACCCGCTCATCGCCACGGACGTGCCGCGCTGGGAGGACCAGGTAGGTGTCAGCCGCATCATCAACCGCAGGGTGCTGGAGCTTGAGCCGCTGCCCACGCCGGCTCAGGTACTTGCCGAACTTCCTCTGACCGATAAGGCTCAGGAGATTGTCGCCTATTCGCGCGACGAAATTCGTGCATGTCTGTACGGTCAAGATGACCGGCTGCTGGTCATCGTTGGCCCTTGCTCGGTTCATGACCCGCAGGCGGCGCTTGACTATGCTCATCGATTGGCTGCGCTGAAGGATGAGCTCGGCGAGCAGCTGCTTATCGTCATGCGCGTGTACTTTGAAAAGCCACGTACCACCGTCGGGTGGAAGGGCCTGATCAACGATCCGGATATCGACGGCAGCCACAACATCAAGAAGGGCCTGTTGCTGGCGCGCAAGACTTTGCTCGGCGTATTGGATGAGGGCTTGGCCGCTGCCACGGAATTTCTGGAGCCTACTAGCCCGCAGTTCATCTCGGACGCGGTGAGCTGGGGTGCCATCGGCGCGCGCAACACGGAAAGCCAGATTCACCGACAGCTAGCCAGCGGTCTGTCCATGCCGGTGGGCTTCAAGAACGCCACTGATGGCTCGGTCAAGGCCGCCGTGAACGGTTGCTTCGCCGCTGCCCAACAGCACACGTTCTTCGGCATTGACCACTTGGGCCGTGCCTGTGCAGTCGAGACACTCGGCAACCCGGATTGCCATGTGGTATTGCGTGGTTCCGCGTACGGCCCGAACTACGATGCCGAATCCGTGGCTAAGGCCATGGGTGACGTGCGTGCCGAGATGCTCGCCGAATCGGCTGCGTCCCATGGCCTTATCATCGATTGCTCGCATGGCAATTCCGGCAAGGATGAGCATCGACAGGCCGAAGTAGTGCGCAATATCGCCGGTCGAATTGCGGCTGGGGAACAAGGCATCACCGGTATCATGATGGAAAGCTTCATTGAGGGCGGCAATCAGAAGGCCGCGCCACTGGACCAGCTGGTGTACGGCAAGTCGATTACCGACAAATGCATTAGCTGGCCGGACACCGAAGCACTACTGCGCGAACTTGCCGAAGCCGTGGCGACGCGGCGGTGGCACTGAGCCACTTATCCCCCCGCTAGCGGGGGCTGGCTCGCGAAGCGAGACTGGGGGTGGTTTGAGCGAGACACCTTAACGACCACCCCAGTCGACTACGTCGACAGCCCCCCGCCAGCGGGAGCCTGTATGAAAGGAACTTACGTATGGGTATGAAGACCGTGGCTATTATCGGCGCGCTGGACGAGGAAGTGGCGCTGATTGCCAAATCGCTCACGCGCGTGACCCACACCGCCAAGGGCAGCCTTGACATCGTCTCCGGCACCGTGGATTCTTTTGGATCCGACGTGATTAAGGTCGCCGCAACGGTAGGCGGTATGGGGCTGGTCAATGCAGCCGCCACCACGCAGCTGCTGATTGACGAGTTCGCTCCGGATGCCGTGATTTTCACCGGCATTGCCGGCAACCTCAACACCCATCTGCATATCAATGACGTGGTGCTCGGCGGCACCTTGCGCTACCTCGACACCGACATGCGACTCGTGGGCCAGTGGAAGCCCGGCACTGCCGATGCCCCGATTGAGGAATTCCACTCCGACGACCACCTGCTGGAGGTTGCTGACGCGGCGCTTGCCGAGGCCGGCATCACCCACATCGTCGGTATCATCGCCTCCGGCAATTACTTTGTGGACACGCCTGAAAAGGTCGAGGAAGTCGTCCGTCTTACCGGTGCTGATGCCGTGGAAATGGAAGGTGCCGCAGTGGCCCAGGTGGCCGCCCGCAATGACGTGCCTGCTCTGGTGGTTCGCGCGCTTTCTGACAATGCCGACACCGACTATGAGGTGTTCAAGGAATTCGACATCTCCGAATACGCCGATACCGCCGCCCGTCTCGCCGTCGATATCGTCAAGCGTCTGTAGGGGCGTTAGGCAGTCCGACCCATAAGACGCGTTCACTATGTGAACGCTCTCAAGCCCTCGACTCATCAGCTGCGCCATACTCAGTGTGCGGCACAGCGATGTGTGGGGGGTTCATCGCTGGGGCCACAAGTCATAACCAGTCTTTCTCCCGCATGCCGGTCGCTGTGCTCGATTCTTTGAGCGATGGCAACACTGTCGCGAAGCGTTGAACATGCAATGCGTGTGCTGCGTTGAGGTTTATGCGCAGCGTGAGGAGAGAAAAAGGATTATGCCTGCAAGTGCAACTGCGGCCGTGACGGAACCCGTGAAGAAGGATTCGGTTCCTGAGATCATCGCCGCTTCGATGGTGGGTACTGCCATCGAGTTCTATGACAACTACTGTTACTCCATCGCAGCCGCCAGCTACTTCGGCGCGATCTTCTTCGCCAACGTCACCAATCCGGCACTGGCTCAGATTATGGCGTTCACCACATTCGCTGTCTCCTTCCTGGCTCGTCCGTTCGGCTCCATGCTGTTCGGTCACTTCGGTGACAAGATGGGCCGCAAGAAGACGCTGGTGATTGCTTTGCTGACCATGGGTATCGCCACCTTCCTGGTGGGCTGCCTGCCCGGTTATGAGCAGGTCGGCGGCGTGTCTGTTGTCATCCTGTGTGTGTGCCGTGCATGCCAGGGTGTGGGCCTCGCCGGCGAATGGTCCGGCGCCGCTCTGGTGGCCACCGAGAACGCTCCGGCTTCCAAGCGCGCCCTTTACGGTTCCTTCCCGAACCTCGGCGCCCCGATCGGCTTCTTCTGCGCGTACGGCCTGAACCTGCTGCTCACCACTCATCTTGGTCAGGAGCAGATGGGCGCCTGGGGCTGGCGTATTCCGTTCCTTGCTTCCGTTGTGCTGGTCATCATCGGCCTCTACGTGCGTGCTCGTATGTCTGAGACTCCGGTGTTCCAGAAGGCTTCCGAAGAAAAGCGCACCTCCAAGCACCCGCTGCGCGACCTGCTGCCGTACTGGAAGGAAGTCGTGCTTGGCACTGTGGCCATGGGCATCACCTACACGCTGTTCTACGTGCTTGGTACTTGGTCGCTGTCTTACGGCGTTAAGGGTTTGGGCTTCCAGCAGAGCGAATACCTGCTGCTGCAAATGGTCTCCGTGGTGTTCTTCGCCATCTTCATCGTGGTTTCCTGCGTGTACGCCGACAAGGTGGGCCGCAAGAAGGTGCTTCTTGCCGTGACTGCCGCCACGCTGGTGTTCAGCTTCTTCACCCCGTTCCTGCTGGTGCACTCCGCCGCACATATTCTCGTGTTCCTCTGCATCGGCTTCGTGCTCATGGGCGGTCTGTTCGGACCTTGCGGTGCTTACCTGCCTGAGCTGTTCCCGGTCCACGTGCGTTACTCCGGCGCTGGCCTGAGCTACAACCTCGCCGCCATCTTCGGTGGCGCGTTCGCCCCGACCATCGCCCAGGCGCTGGTCAACTCCAAGTTCGGCGTTGCCGGTGTGGGTTGGTACATGGCCATCATGGCGGCTCTCGCCCTGCTCGCTCTGTTCCTGATCAAGGAAAGCAAGGACAAGGACTACGAGCTGTAAATTGCTCCCGATATTGTGCTCCCGCTGGCGGGAGCTGTCTGCGGAAGCGGACTGAGGATGGCCGCTGGGATTTTGGTTCCCTGACCGCCCCCAGTCTCACTGCGTTCGACAGCCCCCGCCAGCGGGAGCTTCGCTATATTCGCCCTGCCAAAAATGAACAATAGGCGAACTTACGTAGTTTGGGCATTAAGCTACGTCTTGCACGTTTTACTCTGGAAACCATGGATATCTGGCAGATCATCGTGCTTGTGGTGCTCGCCGCGCTGGTAGTGGCGTGGGTGGCCATTATCGCCTATAACAAAGGCCGTGTTTCCGGGCGTGTGTCCGCGCAGCAGGCTGCGGCATCTGACGAGACCGCACTGTGTCTGTTTGGCGACGATGTTCCCGTGCGTCCTACGGAGCGTCGATTGGTTGAAGTGCTGCCCGAAGCGTTAATTGTCACCGACCGTAATGGTCGAGTGCAATATGCCAGCCCTGGTTCGGTGCCGTTCGGCCTGGTTTCCGGCAACCGGCTCAACTCTCGCGAAGTGGAAGATATTCTGACCCAAGCCGCCACCGACGGCGGTGTGCGAGAGCGCGAAGTGCAGATGCCGGTCAATCGCAGTGTCTTCCCCTCCTCAAACGGCCGGGGGCTTGAAGCGGGGCAGTCGATGCCATCCAACATGCTGTATTTGCGCGTGCGCATTGGCGATATTGGCGATGACCTGTACGCCATCTTTATCAATGACATGTCCGAACAGCGTCGGTTCGAGGCGGTTCGGCGCGACTTTGTTACCAACGTGTCCCACGAGCTGAAAACTCCGGCCGGCGCGATCTCGCTGCTTGCCGAGACTGTGACCGATGCCGCCGACGATCCGGACGCCGTGCGCTATTTCTCCGGTCGTATTTCCAAGGAATCCGCGCGTTTGACCGAATTGGTGCGTCGCCTCATCGATTTGCAGAAGGCGCAATCTTCCGAAGGTAGTGTGATTGATGCCAAGCGCATTTCCGCGCTTGCTGTAGCCCGCGCGGCCATCAATGACAATCAGGTGCAGGCCGATGCCCGCTATATTGATATTCGTCTTAATGTCAACGGCAAACCCGTGCCGATTTCGGCTGGCGAAGGCGATGATGAGCCGAGCGAAACAGAGCTGATGATTATGGCTGATGCGGATGCCATGCAAACCGCTGTCAAGAATCTGGTCGAGAATGCCATTCATTACTCGCCTGAGCACACGACTGTGGCGGTCGGTGTGGGGGAGCGCGATGGCAAAGTGACCATTCGCGTGGTCGATCAGGGTATTGGCATTCCCGAGAAGTCATTGGATCGCGTTTTTGAACGGTTCTACCGCGTCGACCCAGCTCGCTCGCGAGAAACCGGTGGCTCGGGCTTGGGCCTGGCCATTACCAAACATTGCGTGCAGGAGAATGGTGGCCGGATCTCGGTGTGGTCACGCAAGGGCGAGGGCTCCACGTTCACCATCGAGCTGCCGGCCGCTCCTGCAGATGAGGAACCTACCGCCGTGCAGGGCGTGTAGCGCGTATCCGCAATTACGTACTTCCAGGAAACAACAGGGTAATGGAGAACTCATGGTTACGATAGTGTCTGATACTTTTGCACCGATGCGTACGGGAACATATCCAAGAAAGGCCACTATGACGCGCATTCTCATCGTCGAAGACGAGGAATCCTACCGCGAGCCGCTGGTGTACCAGCTCACACGCGAGGGGTATGACGTGTCCGCTGCTGCCACCGGTGAGGAAGGTCTGGAGCTGTTCACCAAGGGAGGCATTGACCTGGTGCTGCTTGATCTGATGCTGCCGGGCATCGACGGCACCGCACTGTGCCGCCGTATCCGCGAGCAAAGCCGCGTGCCGATTATCATGCTCACCGCCAAAAGTGCGGAGATTGATAAGGTCGTAGGCCTGGAGATTGGCGCCGACGATTATGTGACCAAGCCGTATTCGTTCCGTGAGCTGCTGGCTCGTATCCGTGCGGTGATGCGCCGCAATCAGGCCACGGCGCAGGCTTCCGGCACGGTGGACGACGATATTCCGCTGGTGTGCGGCGACATTGCCATGCAGGTCGGCCAGCACCAGGTCACGGTGCGCGGCGAAACCGTGTTCTTCCCGCTGAAGGAATTCGAGCTGCTCGAATACCTGATGCAGAACAAGGGCCGTGTGATGACCCGGCATCAGCTGATTGACCGCATTTGGGGATCGGATTATGTGGGCGATACCAAGACGCTCGATGTGCACGTCAAGCGCGTGCGCTCCAAAATCGAGGAAGACCCGGCACACCCCAAGTATTTGACCACCGTGCGCGGGCTTGGCTACAAGATCGACGCCCCGGTGGAGTAAAGGGCGTTTGCCGGACGATGAAAGGCGACCTTTCGAGGTCGCCTTTTCGTATGATGGCCTCTTTCCCGCGAAGGGTCAGGATGATAAAAACTACGTAGCGGTTATGTGACCCACAAACATCCAACTGTTCATCTTCTGTTTACTGATTTCGGTTTCGAGACCCCAAAACCACCAATAATCTTGTAGTTGTCATGAGTTGACCGGGCAGCAAGAGCCGCCCGCGAATAGTTGATAGAGGGATTAAGAAATAATCATGCAGAAGAACATCCTCATTCGCTCCATTGCCGCCCTGTCCGGCATTGTGATGCTTGCTTCCGTGGCCGCCTGCGGCGATAACACCGCTTCCACGACCGACAGCTCCTCCACTGATTCCGCTTCCAAGACCGCTCCGATTTCCGGTAACTTCCAGGGCGCTGGCGCTTCCTCCCAGCAGTCCGCCGTCGAAGCTTGGATTGCCGGCTTCCAGGGCGCCAACCCGGACGCCAAGATCGCCTACAACCCGTCCGGTTCTGGCGCTGGCGTGCAGACCTTCCTGACCGGTGCCACCGCATGGGCCGGTTCCGACAAGGCCCTCGCCGATGATGAGGTCGAGCAGTCCAAGTCCGTGTGCGCCGATGGCACCGCTTTCGACGTGCCGGTCTACGTCTCCCCGATCGCCGTGATTTTCAACCTCAAGGGTGTCTCCGACGCTGGCAAGCACATCAACATGGATGCCGACACCATCGCCAAGATTTTCGACGGCAAGATCACCAAGTGGAACGATCCGGCCATCGCCGATCAGAACAAGGACCTGACCCTGCCTGACACCGCGATCACCGTGGTTCACCGTTCCGACAAGTCTGGCACCACCCAGAACTTCGTCTCCTACTTCAAGGATCAGGCTCCTGACTCCTGGACCTACGACCTGTCCGAGAACTGGCCGAACGAGGTTGGCCAGGGCGCCAAGGGCACCTCTGGTGTGGTCTCCACCGTCAAGCAGGCCGATGGCACCATCGGTTACGCCGACTTCTCCCAGGTCGGCGACCTGGGCACCGTGGCCGTCAAGGTCGGCGACTCCTACAACGAGATCTCCGCTGAGGCCGGCTCCAAGGTCATCGAGGACTCCAAGCAGGACGACACTGTGAAGGGCGACAACCGCATCGTCATCAAGATCAACCACGCCACCGAAGCCAAGGGCGCTTACCCGATCGTCCTGGTATCCTACGACATCGTCTGCCCGGCATACAAGGACACCAAGCAGGCTGAGTTCGCCAAGGCTTGGCTGACCTACGTGACCTCCGACGAAGGCCAGAAGGCCGCTCAGGATGCCGCCGGCACCGCTCCGCTGCCCTCCTCCCTGAAGTCCGAGATCACCAAGTCCATCAAGGCCATCAAGACCAAGTGAGCGGCCGACCCGCAAAGGGTTGCTGAACCACTGACCTGAAACGATAATTGAATACAAGACTATTGAAATTGCAATAGCCCGAGATCTTTAAGCCGCAGTCGTAAACACATACGGCTGCGGCTTAAAGCGGGTCAGGGGCCGAACGGTTTGACGACGAAAACCGTGCCACTTGAATACTTGATAACCATCCTATATAAGGAGAATCCGTGAGTTCGCAAGACAAAACGGCTGTGCAGCCAGTCGGTGGCAAAACCGCCGATAAGGTGTTCCGCGGTGTGGCATACGCCTGCGGCATCCTGATTCTGGTTGTTCTTGCCGCTGTGTTCCTGTTCCTGTTCTTCCGTGCCTGGCCGTTGATTGGCGGCGATCAGGTTGCCAACAGCAAGACCGTGTCCAGCTTCACCGGCGGTAAGGCCAACAATTTCTGGGGCTATGTGCTGCCGTTGCTGTTCGGCACGGTGCTGGTCTCTGTGCTGGCTCTGATTATTGCCTTTTTCGTCTCCATCGGCATCGCGCTGTTCATCTCGCACTATGCGCCTAAGAAGCTCGCCACCGCACTGAGCTATGTGGTCGATTTGCTTGCCGCCATTCCTTCTGTTATCTACGGTCTGTGGGGTGGCCTGATTTTGGTGCCGGCCATCTACCCGTTCTGGAGTTGGGTCGCCAATCATCTGGGCTTCATCCCGCTGTTCGCCGGCCCTGCTGCGAACCCGTCGCGTACCGTGGCCACGGTGGCCGTGGTGCTCGCCGTGATGATTCTGCCGATTATTACTTCCATGTCCCGCGACATTTTCATGCAGACTCCGCGTCTGCATGAGGAAGCCGCTCTGGCGCTTGGCGCCACCAAGTGGGAGATGATTCGCCTGGCTGTGCTGCCGTTCGGCAAGTCCGGCATTGTGTCCGCCTCCATGCTGGCCCTTGGCCGTGCGCTTGGCGAGACCATGGCCGTGTTGATGATTCTGTCTCCGGGACTCAATTACTCCATCAAACTGCTGCAGGCCTCGCAGAATCAGACCATCGCTGCGAACATTGCCGCACAGTATCCTGAAGCCAACGAGCTGGGTGTCTCCACGCTGATTGGAACCGGTCTGATTCTGTTCCTCATCACCTTTGTGGTCAACTTCATTGCCCGCAAGATCACCGAGAAAGCGACTGCGTGATGACTGCTGCTGAGAATACTGAAAAGACTCCGATGGACGGTGCTCCCAAGATCGATTTCGATCGTTTCCGCCCCACCCGTTCCTCCGTGCAGCGCCGCAAGAGCATGGATATCTTCATGTGGGTGCTTATCGCGCTGGCGTTCATTATCGCCTGTGTGCCGCTGGTCTCCCTGTTGTGGACCACTATCGTCAACGGCATCAAGCGTCTGAACCTCAACTTCCTGACCTACAACATGACCGGTGTGGTTGGTGGTAGCCAGACTCCATCCGGTGGTTACGGCGGTGTGCTGCACGCCATTATCGGTACGCTGGAAATCACCGCGGGCGCCATGGTCATCTCCATCCCGATCGGCCTGATGTGCGCCGTGTACCTGGTCGAGTACGCGAACCGCAGCAAGCTTGCCACCACGATTTCCCTGCTCGTCGACGTGATGAGCGGCATCCCGTCCATTGTGGCCGGCCTGTTCGCCTTCTCGATGTTTACGATTTTGCTCGGTCCCGGTACTATCAACGGTTTTGAAGGCTCGGTGGCCCTCTCCCTGCTGATGCTGCCTACCGTGGTTAAGTCCAGCGAGGAAATGCTCAAGATCGTGCCTAATGACCTGCGTGAGGCATCCCTGGCCTTGGGCGTCACCAAGCAGCGCACCATCACCAAAATCGTGCTGCGTACCGCTTTGCCGGGCATCGTTTCCGGTGCCATTCTGGCCATCGCCCGCGTGATTGGTGAGACCGCCCCTCTGCTCATGACTGCCGGTTACATTGTCAATACCAATGTGAACCTGTTCTCCGGCCAGATGACCACCCTTCCGGTGTTCGTCTATCAGGAGTACTCGAAGCTGAGCGCCAACTGCCCGCCTAACGCTGCCTCCACCTGCGTGACCACGATTCCTATGGAACGTGCGTGGGCCGCCGCTCTAGTGCTGATCATTGTCGTGCTGCTGCTGAACCTCATTGGTCGAATCGTGGCGAAGGTCTTCGCCGTGAAGACCGATCGCTGAGCGAGCCGTTAGACTTAAAGATACAAGGAAATATAAGGAAACATCATGGGACAACGTATTGACGTCAACCACGAGAATATCTACTACGGCGACTTCCTGGCCGTGGAGGATGTGAATATCAACATCGAGCCGAACAAGGTCACCGCCTTCATCGGCCCGTCCGGCTGCGGCAAGTCCACCGTGCTGCGCACCTTGGACCGTATGCACGAGATCATCCCCGGCGCACACGTCGAGGGCGAGGTGCTGCTCGAGGGCAAGAACCTGTACGACAAGGATGTGGATCCGGTGGCCGTGCGCCGCGACGTCGGCATGGTCTTCCAGCGCCCGAATCCGTTCCCGACCATGTCCATCCGCGAGAATGTGCTGGCCGGTGTGCGCCTGAACAACCACCACATGGCCAAGTCCGACGCCGATGATTTGGTCGAGTGGGCTCTGCGCGGTGCCAACCTCTGGGAAGAGGTCAAGGATCGTCTTGACAACCCCGGCATCGGTCTGTCCGGTGGCCAGCAGCAGCGTCTGTGCATCGCCCGCGCCGTGGCCGTCCACCCGCAGGTGCTGCTCATGGACGAGCCCTGCTCCGCCCTTGACCCGATTTCGACCCTGGCTGTCGAGGATCTGATCAACGAGCTTAAGAGCGACTACACCATCGTGATCGTGACCCACAACATGCAGCAGGCCGCCCGTATCGCCGACTACACCGCCTTCTTCAACCTGAAGGCTGTGGGCCAGCCCGGCCACCTCGAGTACTTCGCGGACACCACCACGATGTTCAACAACCCGCAGAACGAAGAAGCCGAGCGCTACATCTCCGGTCGTTTTGGCTGATCCGTGAGCGAAGCGATAGCTGAGCGAAGGTTTGAGTCCGGCCTCCGGCCGGTCCATAATTGTTGGACCGGAGAAGATTCGCTCCCTGCGCGCAGCGTAGTGGTTTGTGCGTAGAAAAAAAACAGTAAGACCCGTCGTAAGGCGGGTCTTTTTGTTTGTTGTTGGGCCAGAGAGACCCGTTATTTGTCGAAAGTCTCAGTAGGCAAGCTGCTTACCGGGACTTTTCGTATCGAAATTTCCTGCATACTATCCTAAATAGTGCCAAATAGTGCCAAAATACCTGCAATGGATTTTCGGGTCGCCTAATCATAAATAGGTTTCAGGCATTTTGGGTCTATTTGCGGGGCGAATATCGGCCATCCGCCATAATCCATAAGATTTGCAGGTATTTCAGGTCGATTTATGACGCGAATTTGCAGGTATAAAGACGACATTAAGTAGATTGCAGGTATTTCGGGCCTATGAAGGAGGCAAATACGGCTCTAAGAAGTTCCTTTATACCTGCAACGCTGCTAACTAGTACCTAAATATCTGCAATAACAAAGGCCGGACTCATTCCGAGCCCGGCCCTAGATAAGTTACGGCTTACGGCAAATCAGCCTAGAACGACGTGATTCACCGCCGTCATCAAACCAACATCACAGAATCGCCATGCACACGAAGTCCAGGATGAACAGTGCGGATACGATCCAGATGATCGGGTGTACTTCCTTGGCCTTGCCCTTGCAGGTCTTCACGATGCAGTACATGATGAAGCCACCGGCGATGCCGTAGGAGATGGAGTAGGAGAAGGCCATGAACACGGCAGCGAAGAACGCCGGGATGGCCTCGGCGATATCGTCCCACTTGACTTCCTTCAAGGAGGCGGCCATCATGCAGCCGACGATGACCAGCACGCCAGCAGTCGCGGCGGACGGCACGGCGGAAATCACCGGGGCGAAGAACACGGATAGGGCGAAGCAGATCGCCACGACCACGGAAGTCAGGCCGGTACGACCACCAGCGGCGATGCCCGCAGAGGACTCCACGTAGGTGGTGGTGTTCGAGGTGCCGCAGATGGCGCCGATGGAGGTGGCGATGGAGTCGGCGAACAGGGCCTTATCCATCTTGGAGGAGAAGCCGTGGCCGTTCTCGAGGGCCTTCTCGTCCTCAGCGGAGAAGATGCCGGTACGACGGCCGGTGCCGATGAAAGTGCCCAGGGTGTCGAAGGTGTCGGACATGGAGAAGGCGAAGATGGTCACGATGACCAGCGGCAGCTTGGCCGGGTCGGAGAACAAGGCCGGGAAGCCTTCGGCGGAGAAGATCGCCCCGAAGGTCTGCGGCAGTTCGGAGAAGGTCTGACCGAGAGACTGGGAGTCGGACCAGGTGGTCACGCCGAACGGGATGCCGATCACGGTGGTGACGGCGATGGCCAGCAGCATGCCGCCCTTGACCTTCATCACGGTGAATACGATGGCCAGCACGAGGCCGATGAGGAATACCCACAGCACCTTGTCATTGAAGTTGGCCAGGCCCGGGGTTGCGGCCACGGCACCGCCCTTAGCGGCGGCCTTGGGATCGCCGGGAGTGAACTTGATTAAGCCGACATTCAGCATGCCTACGTAGGCCACGAACAGGCCGATGCCGCCGCCGATGGCGTGCTGCAGGGACTCCGGGATGGCCATGATGATCATCTTGCGGATCTTGGTGACGGTGATGATGATGTTGATCAAGCCGCACAGGAATACCATGCACATGGTCTGCTGCCAGCTGAAGCCGAGGCCGAAGCACACGGTGTAGGTGAAGAACGCGTTGAGGCCCATGCCGGCGGCTTGCGCGTACGGCACATTGGCGAACAGGCCCATGACCAGGGTGCCGATGATGGCCGCGATGATGGTGGCCAGGAACACGCCGCCCCACGGCATACCGGTCTGCGACAGAATCTGCGGGTTGACGACGATGATGTAGGCCATCGCGAAGAACGTGGTCAGGCCGGCCAGAATCTCAGTTGAGACGGTCGTGCCGTTTTCCTTCAGATGGAAGAACTTCTCCATATACTCTCTACTTCCTTGGGTTGTGCGAGGCCATATGCCACCTGTGGGTGACCCGGTTGGCCCCGGCGAGAATTGCGACTCGCCCTGATTGACCTGCCCGGCGCGCGTGCGGCGCTGCGCATCCAATCAGAACCGTGGCCGATTATAGCTTGTGGAGGTAACGTGAACAGGCCGGGGTAGACTGACTGCGGCAATACATATACAGGAACGCGCAGAGAGTGCCGCGGAAGGAAGTCGCGCAGTGAAACCGGCTGTCGAAGTCAGCATCACCTCATGGAAAAAGAACGTCGTCAAGTTCGGTCAGGAATACGGCCGCGTACTGCTCATGCCAGGCACTGGCTACAACTGCGACCGTCCGCTGCTGTACTGGTCTGCACAAGCCTTGGTCGAGGCCGGGTGGCGTGTCGATCGTATAAATGTACGCAATGCCTCCGATGATTTGTCCACAGTGATTCCGGTGCTCAATCAGGCGATTGATGGGTGGGTGGAGTCAGTGCGCGGAAATCAGTCCGGCGAATACTCCAACGATAATGTCGGTAGGGACGATGCTGATTCGTCGGATTCCACCAATCAATCCGGCCCGCGTCTGCTGCTCATCGGCAAATCGCTGACCACGATGACTTACCCGCACGTGGCCGCACATTATGGGTTGCCATTCGTGCTGTTGACCCCGGTATTGCACCACGCCGATTTCGACCCATCCGCCCGCGTGATTCCGGTGCCCGCTGTGGGCGATGACATCGTAGCCGAATCCGAAGCACCATCCGTGGCCGAAGCGAAGGCGATAATCCGTGCTGAACTTGCCGGGCAGTCACACGCCGCCAGCTCCCGATATGCTGGACCGGCACCGCTGATTTGTGCCGGAACCGCCGACCCGTTCTATGATCGCGCCCGCGCCAACGCATTGACCCCGCATGTGCATGAATATCCAGACGCCAACCATTCGATTGAGGTGCCCGGCCATTGGCGTCGTTCTCTCGATTACCTAAAGGAAGTCACGGCATCCGTGGCTCAATATGCCGCCACGTTGTAATCCTGCATCACTTCTCCGGGAATGTTGCGCCAATGCTGGGCCGGGAGGACTTTGTTGTGCCACTCTCCTGGGGGTGCTGCCTGCGCGACACGCCTGAATTCCACAATGTCGCCGACCGCCCGTAACCTAATCATTCGTAAACCACAGACCGTTGGTTGAAGTGTGCGCAAGTGCACTTTCGAAGTTTGGTTCGCCAAGCCAGCGCAGGTTGAGAGATATAAGCCCGTCAAGGGCCGGCGAAGGTCGCTTCGCGAGATTATATTGCTCTGCCTGTGCGCAGGGCTTTTTTGTTGCCCAGCCGAAAGTTCCGAACTCCAAGTCAACGGCCGACTTAGGAAGGAACGCCATGAAGAGGCCCGAAAAGGAAGCGGTAGTCGCTCAGCTTACGGAAGAATTCCGTAACGCTGACGCCGTCTACCTGACCGAGTACCGCGGGCTTACCGTTCCGCAGATTTCCGATCTGCGTGAAAAGCTAGGCCGCGATACTTCCTACACCGTGGCAAAGAACACGCTGGCACGCATCGCCGCCAAGGAAGCGGGCATCGAGGGTCTCGACGAGATTCTTGCTGGCCCGACCGCCATCACCTTCGTGAAGGGCGACTTCATTGAGGCTGCGAAGGTCATCCGTGACTTCGCCAAGGACAACAAGGCTCTTGTCATCAAGGGTGCCGCCGCTGACGGCACTGTCTATGATGCTGAGGGCGCCAAGAAGCTGGCAGACCTCAAGTCTCGCCCGCAGCTGCTCGCCGAGTTCGCCGGCGACGTCAAGGCATCGATGGCCAAGGCCGCGTACCTGTTCAACGCTCTGCCGACCAAGGCCGTGCGTACGATCGACGCCCTGCGCGACAAGCAGGAGAAGGCTGCCTGATTTACGCCCTCACGGCATGAATCAGTTGCTTCGATAATTTAAACAAACAAGGTTTATTCGGCTGCGGATCACCTACTTCGTCCGCCGCCAAGATTGAAAGGAAGCCATAATGGCTAAGTACACCAACGATGAGCTGCTGGAAGCCTTCGGCGAGATGACCCTGGTCGAGCTCTCCGAGTTCGTGAAGGCCTTCGAGGAGAAGTTCGACGTCGAGGCTGCCGCTCCGGCTGCTGTCGCCGTTGCTGCTCCGGGCGCTGCTGCCCCGGCTGCTGAGGAGAAGGACGAGTTCGACGTCATCCTCTCCGCCGTCGGCGACAAGAAGATCCAGGTCATCAAGGCCGTCCGCGCCATCACCAACCTCGGCCTGGCTGAGGCCAAGGGCCTCGTCGACGGCGCTCCGAAGGCCGTCCTCGAGAAGGCTAAGAAGGAAGACGCCGAGAAGGCTAAGGCTCAGCTGGAAGAGGCTGGCGCCACCGTCGAGCTCAAGTGATTTGTGCGGCTTAAGCCGCAATCACCAGATTGTTGCCGGAAACCCCGTATCCGTTATGGATTGCGGGGTTTCCTGCATTGTGCCCTTGGGCAGACCCTGTACTGAATAGGGGGAGCGATTTCACCCGTTGCTGGCGGCATGGAAGCTGCTAATGCGCAAAAGTTGCAATTCTTGACCGGGATAATCCGGCGAAACCGAGTAAAAGATGACACAATGGCACATAGTGTGGTTCATAGTGTGTATAGGGAGGCGGTCACGGTGAGTGAATGGACGGTGCGGATCAATGGGGTTGATCGAGTCAACGTCAAACCGGGCGACTGCGTGGAGATTGGCCGTAAGCCATTGCGTCCTCTAGCCGATGACGGCATGCAGCGTCTTGATGTGGTGGATCAGACCAAGTCGATGTCCAAAAGGCACGCCGTGTTCGAGGTGAAGCAGAATGGTTCTGCAGCCGTGCGCGATTTAGGCTCGACCAATGGCTCTTATGTGGTTCGTGACAATGGCGATTTACTGCGTCTGCCCGTTGACGCCGAGTTTATGCTGCCGTCCTCGCCGATGCGCATGCAGTTCGGTGATGTTCCGGCGGACTTCATCCGTATCGATGACGTCGAGCATGATCAGCAGCTTCCGGTGCCTGATTTGTTCGGCTACGCGGTGAATGAAGCACCGCAGGAGCCGGATGCCGCTGATATGTCCGTTGACGACATTTTGGATTTGCGGGCCGGTGAGCCGACCGCTGCGTTCAGCGCCGCCAGCGTTCGTCATAAGGTTGACGAACTCGACTTCAGAAGTCTGAACATTGCCCAATCCGTGGTCAAGGCGGAAGAGCCGGCCACTCCGCGTGATTTGTTCGCCGATGCGATGGCCGAGCAGTCCGAAGATACCGTGCCGGACGGTGAGGCGCAGCAGACCCAGCCTGCCGCTGATTTCGTGCCGCAGACAAGCCCGCAAGCTGAACCCGTCGAACCGGCGGAGCCTTCTGCACCTGCCGTGGTGCCGGTGGATGCGATCGCTCATCCTGTTGCCAAGGTGCCCGAGACTGTATCTGGGACCGCATCTGAAACAGCAACCGAGACGGAATCTGAGACTGCACCATCCGCTGAGGCGGTATCCATCCCGGACCAGCAGCCGGATGTGCAGGCACAGCCTGAGCAGTCGCCGGTATTTGAGCAGCCCGGCCAATTCGTCCAACCCGATCAGTCCGATCAGTCGGACCAGCCCGTTCAAGTAAGCGTTGCCGATTTGGGCGAGGCTGACACCACTGGTGTCTATACACCAGCTTTTGAGCCGGGCTCCGTGTTCGACCGTGTGAGCAAGGGAGAACTGAAGGCCCAGGAGCCGGTGGTGGAAGTTGATGGCCTGACCTCGGACGATGCTAAAACCACGCAGGATTTCTCCACGCAGTTCGAGATTGCTCGTCACCCTGAGTTGCTGGCATTTCTGGCAATGAACCCATACCTGTATGACGATATGTATGCTTGGCTCGCCGCCAGAGGCGAAGCCGACATCGACGAAGCTCTATCCCATAACAAGGGATATCAGGAATACCGCGAAGCGGTTGGAAAGTGAGCCAAGAGATGACCCAGACGCAGGATCAGAATGCTGAAAACGGTCTGAACCGCATCCGTCGCTGGCGTGACCAGTATCGCGGCATGTTGGCCCCCTCTCCGTTGGAGGACGCGAACCAGCTGGTGGCCAAACTTGATATGACGCATGCCCATCCGTCCGGCATTGCACAATTGTTCGCTTCGGGACATGTTCGCTTGGACTCGCTGTTCCGTGATGCCGGGGTGTTGAAGGCGGCGGAACGGCACTTGTCTCGGGTCATGGATGACCAGACCGCCAAGCGCCGTGTGTCCGGAGTGGCCGAGCTCTCGTTGGTGGTTGGTGTGGCCACGTGGAAGGGCAATGCACTGCCCGTGCTGCTGTATCCGGTCAACGTCACGGTGCCCAAGGAAGAATCCGCCGCCACTGTGCAGTTCACCGGCCGTGTGAAGTTGAATACGGCATTCGTCAATGTGCTGCGAGAGCAGCGGGTATATGTTGACGAGGATTCTCTGTTTGACGGTTCCAGCTATGACAGTGGCGAGCCTGAAACCTCGGCTATGTTCGCCAGAATCACGGCGGAAGCCGTGGAACGCATTCCTGACTTCAATATCGAGCGCCAAATCGTGCTGGGCTGCTTTGTGGATCCCTCATCGTTGATGATTGCCGAAAGCCAGCGCTTCATCGACCAGCTGGAGAACGGCGAAAGCGACAATGTGCTGCTTGATGCACTCGCTGGTAACGAACATGCGCAGTCGTCCCTCAAAGATGCCGATCTTGCGCAGTACAGCCCGTTCGATGCAGATCCGCATGCGGAATTTGAGGTAGGCGATGTTGACAACACCGTGCGATATGCCGCATCGCTTGCAGCCGCGGGCCATAGCATCGTCATTGACGGAGAGTTCCCCAAAGGCACGGCAGAGCAGGCGGTAGCCGTCGCTTCGCGCTGCCTGATGAGTGGTCGGTCGGTGCTGTATGTGCCGGGAGTCGCCGAACAGAAGCGACTGTTTATGCAAGCCGTGTCCGCCAATGAGCTGAAGGCTCAGATGTTGGATGTGGCTGATGCGCAGGCCAACGCCGCCATTGACAAGCAGTTGATTTCCGCTGTGGGATTCCAGCAAGGTGTGGCCACCCAGCGCTTCGACCAGCTTGCTGATGAACTTGTGGGCGTGCGCTCCCGCCTGACCCGGTACTTGGGCGACCTGCACGGGGTAAACGATAAGTGGAACGTATCTGCTTACGAGACGATTCAGAATCTGGCTCGCATCTCCGTGCTGCCCACGCATCCCGCCACGCATATCCGCCTGACCGAACAGAGCGCGATTGCCGTTGCCGGCGATATGGAAGCATGGGTCGGCAAGTTGGAGCGGGCCGGTGAACTCGGCGAATTCTCCATCGGGCCGGATGATACCGCCTGGTACAAGGCCTCCCTGAACACCGAGGAGGAGGCAGTGGCAGCCTACCAGCGCGTGGATGATTTGCTGCGTCGGTTCCTTCCCGCAACCCGTGAGCAGGTGGCTCGTACCGTACAGACGTGTGGATTCCCCGTTCCCTCAACCATCCGCGAATGGGAGCGCCAGGTCACCGTGCTCAAGAACCTGCGCCGCGTGCTCGACGTATTCCAGCCGGAGATTTTCGAGCGCGACATCGATTCGATGATTGAAGCGACCAAGCCCAAGGCTCAGCGCAAGGCTGAAGGAAGCGCGATGGGCTTCTGGGAGCGGCGTCGTCATATCAAGGAGGCCAAGGGTCTGCTGCGCGTGGGTGCCCAGGTGGAAGACCTGCATGAAGCGCTCAAAGTAGTGGCTCGGCAGTCGGAGCAGTGGAGGCAGTTCGTGCCACACGGCGGATGGCCGGTGCTCCCCACCAAGCTGGACGACATCATCACCACATTGGATGCGATGGTCAGCGATATGACTGCGCTTGACACCGTGCTCGCCACGACTCCGGCGGGCGGCAATTTGGGATCCACCGATTTCAATACTGTCGAGGTGCGTCTGAAGGCCTTGCTTGATGACCGTAAGGCTCTTGATACCTTGCCGGAACGATGCCGCTTGGAACATGAATTCGCCGGTGTCGGACTGAACGAATTGGTCGAGGATCTGCATACTCGTCAGGTGAGTGTGCCGCAGATTCGTGGCGAAGTGCAACTGGCATGGTGGACCACGGTGTTTGAGGATATCGTGCGTTCGTCCGCCATCATTTCCAACCAGGACGGTTCCGCATTGCAAACCGCATCCGACCGGTTCGCCCAGGTTGATGTGGAGCATGTGCGTTCCGTGGGGCCGATGGTATCTCAGGAATCGATGCGGCGTTTGTGCGATATGTTGTTCTCCCATACACAGGAGGCCAACCAGTTGCATACGGTGTTAGCCGGTCGTGCCCATGTGTCGCTCAGTCGTATTCGCCGTGACTATCCGGAGATTTTGGCTGCTGCCAAGCCGATACTCGTGGCGACGCCGGGCACTTTGGCCGCACTCACCGACCCCGCGGTTATTGCGGATGTGGCCATTGTGGATGCCTGCGCGCATATTCCATCCATCGAATTGCTTTCGATTCTTGGCCGTGTGCGTCAGGTAGTGGTGATTGCCCATTGCGCTACGGTGACCAGTGAATCCGTGAAGCAACTGATTGATTTGCTTCCTCATGTTGAAGTGGAGTCCGCTCCGACCCGCCGCGACCCGCGTCTCGCTGCATTCCTTGAATCTGAGGGCTATGGTTCGGTTCGGTATGATGTGGCGACTGAGCCGGCATCAGGCAAGGTGCGTTTCCATTCGGTCGAGGACGCCAACGGCGTACCGGTCATGCTGTCTGGTCTTGTGGAATCCAGCCAACAGGAGATCGATAAGGTGGTGCACCTTATCACTCAGCGGGCTTCCAGCTTTACTGTGGTGCCTTCCAGCTATGTGCTGACCGTGGTGACGCTGACTGATGTATTCCGCACTCGTCTGGGCGCGGAATTGAAGTCGTTGGCCTCCAAGAACAAGCCGATGGGCCGATTCCTGCGGCATGTGCGGCTGGTTCCGCTGCGTGACGTGGCGGGTTGCCAGGCCACCGACGTGATTCTGTCCCTGTGCTATGCCAAGACGGTGCATGGTCGCTTGCTGCAGCAGTTCGGTGTGGTGGAGCACGAGGGGGGACGTGGCATGCTGCTCGACGCATTGGCGCTTGCCGACCGCAACTTGGATATCGTCTCGGCGTTTGGCTCTCAGGATATGGAGGATGAGCGTCTCCACCAGCAGGGCCCACGATTCCTGAAGACCATGCTGGCCTGGGCTGAGCAATTCAACGATCGTCCGATATTGCCGACGCGTGATGATGCCGGTCAGAACGTACTGTTCGAAGATATCGCCGAGCGTCTGCGGGCGCGCGGTCTTGAAGCGGCTGTGAATTACGGTTTCGATAGGGGTTCAAGGATCCCCTTGGTCGTTGGTCTTAAGGATCGCCCGTTCGCGTTGGCGGTGCAGACCGATGATGCCAGCTTCATGTCCGTGCAGTCCACGCGCAAGCGTCATCGCCTATCGGCACAGGATTTGATTTCCCTAGGTTGGAATGTCATGAGTGTATGGAGCGTTGCGGCATTCGTGAACCCGGATAAGGAAGTCGATCGCATCGTGGCCCGTATCGGCGAGATCTATCGCGAAGTCGAGTAGACATGGCGGAATATTCGGCTACAAGGCGCACCCCACGCAAACATAAACGAGTAGTGATGAAGGGCACTGAAAGCTTCGATGCAGACGGTGTCAAGCTCGAGCCTGGCGACATGCAAACCGACCAGCAGCGTCGAGCCGACGATGACAGGCGCATTCTCGGCGAGTTGCCGCCTCACTGGGCTGTGTTCAACGACAGGCGTTGAACGTCAGCCCAATGGGGCGGCCTTCGTGGCTGCTTGTAGTGCAGCCGCTCACTTCGCCTACAGACAGCCCACCGGGCTGTCTGCTATACGGCTCAGCTCATTGGGCTGTGTTCAACGACAAGCGCTAGTCGCCCTCTCTGGCGGGGGCTGTCGATAAAGCCGACTGGGGTGGTTGGGAGAACAGTCCACCTTCAGTCTCGCTTCGCGAGCCAGCTCCCGCCGGCGGGAGCAAGAGACGGTCACCGCATCACGGCGACTATCGCGCCGGCTTGCTGCAACTCCATTACTGCAGCCGCGGCATGAGGCTTCATAGCAAATGAGACCTGTCGTTCATTGCTCCCAAGTGACGATGCTTCAGCCTCGCCAATAGCCATCACCAGCGCCTCCTCAGCGAGCACGCAATCCTCCCCGGCGCATCCCACGGCGGACACCAGCTGCACGCTGTCTCCGGGCAAGAGATCATCTGGATTGCTGGCCAACCGCACTTCAATCACCGTGGTGCCGGTGGGCGGCAGTGGTGCATCTCGTGCCATATGCGTAGAGATGGGATCATTGACCGCAATATCAATCTGCGCAATCAGTCCAGTGATCTCATCGGCATCTGTGGCATAAGACGATCCAACCGTACTGACCGGCAGTAGCTCCACTCTGATATCGGCGCTGGAGATTATCTCGCCGCGCGCAATAGGCCGGTCGGCAATCACCACTGGAGCGGTCTGCACCTGAGCCAGTACTGTTCCCAATCCAAACAGCACGGCCAAACCGGCGCAGAACGCGGCAATGCACCTGCGCGCGGCATGCAGCATACGACGGCGCCGTAGTAAGCCATGCGTGGGTGGCGTGAATATAGAAAAAGTCACCATGAACATCATGGTGACTTGCGCTTATCTCTCGGTGCAAGCTGAAACGACCATTGTGGTTCCAGCTTGTCAGGTCGGTTTTTCTACTTGCCGGACTTATCCGTGCGGTAGAAACCGTGGCCTTTGAACTCGATCGGTACGGCCGAATACACCTTGCGCACCTGCTCCTGAGCACACTTCGGGCATACGGTGATCGGGTCGTCGTTGAACGACTGCTGTTCAGTGAAGTCATAGCCGCAGTTCTTGCAGCGGTAGTGATAAGTAGGCAACGGATTCCTCCACAAGTCAATTCTCACGCATAGGCATTGTCGTCATGCCGGACAACCGTTCATATCCTAGTCGCCGCCCTGACACTTTGCCCTGCAGGCATACGCAGGCGAGATAAAAGCCGTCTTATGTTCGGTATTCGCCGGTAATCAGGGCAGCTGCCGGTATCCTTCTGGCGTCAGCACGCCATCCGCTGGCACATCGTGGGGGTCCGCGATCCACTCATCGTCGTCCACCACCTCCCAAGGCCAGCACACTGCGATGATCGGGCAGACGGGCCGACGATTCACTAATGCGCGGTCATACCAGCCGGCCCCGCGTCCCAGCCGATTGCCATGCCGGTCGACAGCCAATGCGGGAGCGATAATCAGGTCGGCATCGTGCAACGCTTCAGGCGGCAATGGAGTTCCCTGCGGCTCGTCAGGCCGCCGGTGTCCAGAACCCGCCACTGGATGCAGTGATTCCATCGAATCCAGTGCACTCCACCCGATATCCAGGCCGGATCCCAACAACGGAACCAACACGCGGATTCCTGACGCTAGCAGCCAAGCCAACAGCGGACGAGTCTCAACCTCGGATCCCATCGACACATATGCCGCCACCGTCAGTGGAGCGGAGCCGTAGTGAATACAGGGGCGATCCAACACGTATGCGGGAAACTGATGAACCAGTTTTTCTCCTGCTGCAAGCCGGGCCTCAGGCGTAATCAAAGCTCGTTGAGCCAGCAATCTGTGCCGTAGCGTTGCCTTATCCATACCGCACAACCTAGCATGGCTACAATAAAGGCCGTGTCAGTTTTCCAATCCATCAAAGAGGCGTTCAAGCCGGATCATCAGATTCGTATGCCTCGTCTTTCCCATCCTGCTTTTCCCATAACGCTTAGGCCGCTGACCTTGGACGACGAGGAAGAGTGGAATGAGGTGCGGTGGCGCAATAATGATTGGCTTGCCCCGTGGGAATCGGGAGATCCGATGCATGGCGGATTCATCACCTTCAATCAGTGGATTCAGCGCCAGCGCCGTAACGAGCAGCATGGGGTGGGGGCGTTGTTCGCCATCGAATACCAGATGCGCATTGTGGGCCAGATATCGTTGGGGGCGATTTCCTACGGATCCATGCGCACCGGTGTGGTTGGCTATTGGGTTGACCAGTGTTACGCCGGTCATGGTTTTGCCCCCATGGCCGTGGCTTTGCTCGCCGACTGGGCACTGACGGATCCCTTTGGCCCGGTTCTGCACCGGCTGGAAATCGCCATTTTGCCGGACAATGCGCGCTCTTTAGCGGTGGTGCGCAAGGTCGGGGCCCATCATGAAGGACTGCGCGAGCGCTATATGTACGTCAATGGTCAGTGGCGAGACCACGTGACCTTTGCGCTGTTGGCCGAGGATGCCGGGCAAGGGTTCGCCAATCGATTGGCCTCGCAAAACCTCCAATAAATCTCCTAATACTCCCGACACGCCCGAGCGGGAAGTGCTGGTTCGGTCAATATGTCTCCTATTCTTGACGGTATGGGTTACGAGTCACTGAGCACGGTTGTCGTCTTGGTGATTGTGATAATTGCCATCGCTGTATGGTTGCCCGCGCGTACGGCTAACGGCATGAAGCGCGCGGCTGAGCATCGGCAAGATCGTTATTCGCCGTCCCTGCGTATTGTGGAAGCGGAAGACGGTAGACGATTCGGCGATATCGAGCCGTATCAGGCGAAAGGGGCAGCAATGCCAGCATCGACACAGTCAGCCCGGCTGACGACCGAGCATATCGCGCATATACGCGAATTGCGCCGTGAATCCATCCGTCGTCGCCAGATTCTGGTGGCCAGCCTTCTCGCCGTGGCCATAGTGGTATTTGCGTTGGCGTTCATCGTGCATTACAGCCCGTTGTTCGCTTTGATTCCTTTGGCCCTGACTGCAGCGGTGCTGGCAATGGGTGCGAATGCCGCACGTCAGGCCCGTCAGTGGGAACGCAGGGTGTCCCGCTATGAGCAGAAGAAGACGTCTGCAACTCCTACTCGGCAGGGGCAGATTGATTCTCCGGCTAAGAACCATGCTGCCGAGTCCGCCGCTCCGGCCGTTCAGACGAGTCGTGCAGATGATGCTGCCACCGAAGTGATGGAACAGCGTCAGATTCGCCGCGTGCTGCATGACGCTGAAGTCGAGCAGGCCAAGGCCAAGGTGTTGCGTGAAGCACAAGCCAAGGCCGATCGGGAGGCTGCTGCGCCGCAGGCTGCCGACCATTCCGAAGCGGAGACACCTTCCCTGACGGTACGCGATGAGCGCGATGCGCATGACTCCGTTGCGGACGATGCCACGTCGGAGCTCGCTTCCGTTCAGCCGGCCCGAGCGCTGGATGTGTTCGATATGGCCACCTCCCAGGATCTCATCTCCTTCTCTCTAGGTGCGGACCATGCTGAAGATAACGCTCCGGAAAGCTTGGAAATCAAGTCGACGCGTCAGGTGTCCAAAGCCACTCCCGCCGAGCCTGAGATGGTGAACAAGCTGATTGATGAGGCCAAGGCCGTCAAGGCTTCCGACGACGCCTCGGCAGCCAAGGCTCAAGCGGATCACAGTGCTGCGCAGCCGGAATCCTTCCATGAGCATGAGGAGCGTGCTGAGGTGCAGGCCCCGGTCGCCACGTCTGAATCGTTGAGCGTGGGGCTCGATTCCATTCTTGCCCGCCGCGGCAACTAAGGGATTTCTCTCACAGCGTTAGCACTCGAGTTGGCAGAGTGCTAACAATCGCGCTACGATGTGTCCTAGCGCAAAGGGACAACGCAAGTGATCGTCAGCCTCTTGAGGTGTTCTGGCGCGGCATTAGAACTACGAGTAGATACGAGGTGACCCACAGTGTCGATTAAGCTCACACCGTTGGAAGACAAGATCATCGTCAAGCAGGCCGAGGCCGAGACTCAGACCGCATCCGGTCTGTACATTCCGGACAACGCCAAGGAGAAGCCGCAGCAGGGTGAAGTCCTGGCTGTTGGCCCGGGCCGTCGTGACGACAAGGGCGAGCGCATCCCGGTGGATGTCAAGGTCGGCGACAAGGTGCTGTACTCCAAGTACGGCGGCACCGAAGTTCACTACGAGGGTGAGGACTACCTCATCGTCTCCTCCCGCGACATTCTTGCCATTCTCGGCTGATTAATCGTATAGAGAACTTCACCAACCCCGACTGTTCCTTGCGAACAGTCGGGGTTTTTGCGTCTTGTGTGTCTTGGCTCCCCTCTTTGAGGGGAACTGTCGCCGTAGGCGACTGAGGGGGCCGAGGGAATGCATATTCTCCCCAAAAAGCTCAGCCGTTGACGGTCAATCCGACGATGCCTCCGCACAGTCCGATTCTACGGATAACGCCAACGATGCCGGTAGCAAGAAAGCCGGTGCTGATGACTCCAAGAAGAGTGCGTCGTCTTGGTCGCTTCCTGATTTCTCCGACTGGCCTATGTGGATCCGGGAAAAACGCGGGAATTTGCGGAGTGTCGCACCGATTTGCGTTTGTCTGGGTTTTGTGGTTATATAGCCAAGTTGCCTGTTGAGGTCAAACACCGCGGCGGGAAACAGACTGGCGGATTTCCCAAGCGGTCAAAGGGAGCTGACTGTAAATCAGCCGCTTCGTGCTTCAGTGGTTCGAATCCACTATCCGCCACGCCCCGATAGCTCAGTGGTAGAGCACTTCCTTGGTAAGGAAGAGGTCGTGAGTCCAATTCTCACTCGGGGCTCTCTGGCGGGGTAGCTCAGCTGGCTAGAGCGTACGACTCATAATCGTAAGGTCAAGAGTTCGAGCCTCTTCCTCGCTACAAATCGCGCCCGCTAACCGGTGGGCGCGCACTAAACCTTATAAGAACACAGAGGTGAATGACAATGGCTAAGAGCGCCGACATCCGTCCGGGCATCACGCTGGCCTGCACCGAGTGCAAGGAGCGCAACTACATTACGACGAAGAACCGTCGTAACACTCCCGACCGTCTCGAGCTGAAGAAGTTCTGCCCGCGCTGCGGCAAGCAGACTGTGCACCGCGAGACTCGTTGATTGCTGCGCACAGCATTATGTTTCGAACCCGGCCCATGCGGCCGGGTTTTTGCGTATGGGACTTGCTGCTGTCTCAGACGACGATTGCCTCGATATCGCTCGTGCGACACTAAGATAGGAAGCCATGACAAGCTTTGCAGACATCACCACCATGGGTGTGGGCGGACATATCGCCCACTTCGTCGAGCCGACCACGCGCGTCGGACTGATCGAGGCCGTGGAAGACGCCGATTCCAAAGGACTTCCTTTGGTTGTTATCGGCGGAGGCTCCAATATGCTCGTTTCCGATGACCCCTTCAACGGCGTGGTGGTGCGAGATGCGCGCTGCCTGATCACCGTGCCGGACGAGGCCGCACCGGTCGAAGGCGGCGATCGCACGGTTCATGTCAATGCCGAGGCCGGCGCCAACTGGGATGATTTTGTGGCGTTCACCGTGGAACTCGGGCTTGAAGGCGTTGAGGGACTATCCGGCATTCCCGGCACCGTCGGTGCCTCTGTGGTGCAAAATATCGGTGCCTATGGCCAGGAGGTTGCCACTTCGGTGGAATCGGTGGAGGTCTGGGACCGCGAAACCAAAACCACGCGCGATTTGACTCCTGCCGATCTCCAGTTCGGATACCGTTACTCCGCACTCAAGGCCAGCATGTATGCCGGGCCCGGCAAGCCTGCCAACCGGTTCTTCCCGACCCCGCGTTATGTGGTGCTATCCGTTACCTTTGCCCTTACCCATTCGGCTGAAGGCACGGTCGGCTATGGGCAATTAGCCAAGGCGCTCGGCGTCGAGGTGGGCGATCGCATGGCCACCACCGATATTCGTAAGGCCGTACTTGCGGTTCGTGCCGCCAAGGGCATGCTCGAAGATCCCACCCGTTATGCACTGCCCGATATGGCCACCGCCAAGCGTGAGGCCAATATTCTGGCTGATTTGGATCGTCTCGCCGCCCTGAACAATCAGGCCGGCATCCCGGCTGGCAGCGATGGGCTGCCCGCTCCTGATTACAATCGCCACAGCTGTGGTTCGTTCTTCATGAACCCGATACTCTCCGCACAGCAGGCTGCCGCATTGCCTGAGGATGCTCCTCGTTTTGATGCGACCATGCCTGATGGAACGCCGGGTGTTAAGACCTCGGCCGCATGGCTTATCGATCATGCCGGCTGCCATAAGGGATACAAGATCAGCCAGGACACCCCTGCAGGTCTGTCTACGCAGCATACGTTGGCCCTGACCAATCGTGGGGGAGCGAGCGCCGCTGACATCGAAGCCCTGGCAAGGGCCGTGCAGCAGGCAGTTCGGGAAGCATTCGGCGTCACCTTGGTTCCGGAGCCGGTCTGTATCGGCGTGCTGTGATTCCCCGCAGAAAACTTGGCGATGATCGCCTGGCCGTTTGGCCGGCAAACCAGTGATTCCACTGGATAACGGATTGATGGACAACGTAATCACCCCCATTTATACTCATTTTCAGTGCTGCGCGCGTCCGGCGTGTAGGCAGGGGAGAAGAGAGCAATATCATGCAACTGTTCCGTACGAAATCCGTCGAACAGACCATTGCCGAAACAGGTGAAGAGGGTCGCAAGCTCAAGCGCAGCCTAACGTGGTGGGATCTGTCCATCATGGGTGTGGCTGTGGCCGTGGGCGCTGGCATCTTCTCAGTAGGTGCGCAGGCGGCGGCTTTCCACGCCGGCCCGGCCGTGATCATCAGCTTCCTGATTGCCGGCATCGTCTGCGGCGCGGCCGTGATGTGTTACGCCGAGTTTGCCTCGATGATTCCAGTGGCCGGTTCCGCCTATACCTTCACCTATACCACAGTGGGTGAGCTCATGGCATGGATCATTGGCTGGGATCTGATTCTGGAAATGCTGTTCGCCGGTTCGGTGATTGCCAAATACTGGGGCGTGTATCTCAACGATTTCATACGTCTGATGGGTTGGAACGTGAATACCGATCTGGCGCTAGGCTCCTTCAACTTCGACCTCGCGCCAATTATCATCGTCGCGTTCTTCACCGTGTTGCTGGTGTTCGGCACCAAGATTGGCGCTCGTGTGGATGGCGCGATGACCGTGCTCAAGATCGCCATCGTGGTGTTTGTGGTGATTGTCGGCTTCTTCTACGTCAAGGCCTCCAACTTCACCCCGTTCATTCCACCGAGCCAGCCGGCCGCAGCCACTACCGGCGACGGTGCCGTCAGCGCTCAGATGGCGCAGCCGCTATGGCAATGGGCCACTGGCATGACCCCGTCCATTTACGGCGTGCCTGGCATCCTGTCTGGTGCGGCGCTTGTGTTCTTCGCGTTCCTGGGATTCGACGTGGTGGCCACCGCCTCCGAAGAGACCAAGAACCCGCACAAGAACGTGCCGCTGGGCATCGGTGTCGGCATGCTGCTCATCATCGTCATGTACATGCTCGTGGCCATTGTGACCACCGGCATGGTCTCCTACAAGGATCTTGCCAAGCAAGATAGCCCGTCTCTGGCCACGGCATTCGAATTGGTCGGGGCTGACTGGGCCGCCAAGATTATCAGCTTTGGTATTGTGCTGGGTTTGGCCACCGTGATTATGGTGCTGCTGCTGGGCTTGACCCGCATCGTCTTTGCTATGAGCCGCGATGGTCTGCTGCCGCGTGGCCTGTCCAAGACCGGCAAGCATGGCACCCCGGCCGTTCTGCAGATTGTCGTGGGCGTAGTGGTGGCCCTGGTCGCTGCCCTGTTCGACATCGGCGTGCTTTCTGACATGGTGAACATCGGTACGCTGTCCGCATTCACCTTGGTGGCCATCTCCATTCCGATTATGCGCAAGAAACGCCCCGAATTGCCGCGTGCCTTCAGAATGCCCGGCAACCCGTGGGTTCCGATTCTGATTGCCTTGGCCAACTTCTGGCTGATGTTGAACCTGTCTGTGCTCACCTGGATTCGTTTCCTGGTGTGGCTGGTGATCGGTTTCGCCATCTACTTCAGCTATGGTTACTGGCACGCTCGTCTCGGTAAGGGAGATTTGAGCGAAACGCTATCTGACGAGACTGATCGGGCCGTTAACGGCTGAGGTGTCGGGGGCGCGTCCTAACGCGCGCGTATTTTTGTAGAAAGTTGTTCGTAAGGAGAATTCCATGCCATACGTAATTGCTCAGCCTTGCGTGGATGTCAAGGACAAGGCTTGCGTGGACGAGTGCCCCGTCGATTGCATTTATGAGGGTTCTCGTTCGCTGTACATCAATCCGAACGAGTGCGTCGACTGTGGCGCCTGCGAGCCGGTGTGCCCCACTGAGGCCATCTTCTATGAGGATGATCTGCCGGATGAGTGGGCCTGGTACAAGGACGCAGCCGTCAGCTTCTTTGCCGAAGTAGGCGATCTTGGTGGTGCTTCCGCCAATGGTCCGATTGGCAAGGATCCCGAGCAGGTGGCCGCGCTGCCGCCGCAGAATCAGTGAGCTGATTCGCTCAATCATGTAATGCAAGCCCTCGGTCAATAGGCCGAGGGCTCGTCGTATCTTAGGAACATATCGTCCAAGAAAGGGTTCCCATGGGCTTTCATGCATATTCGTCGCCGTACGATTGGTCACGCATCGCCGGTTTCAAGGCCGCGGCCAAGGCAGTGCCGGGCGGCATGATCGACCTGTCCGTCGGCTCGCCTGTGGATTCGGTTCCTGACGCCGTGCAGCAGGCGTTGGCCTCTACGGCGGATGCGTCGAATGCCCACGGATACCCGGTCACGGCGGGCACTGTCGATTTGAAATCCGCTATAGATTCGTGGTTCCGCAATATGCGCGGTGTGGATTTGAAAGCCGTGAACGCGGCGGTGATTCCCACCGTCGGCTCCAAAGAGGCAGTGGCATTAATGGCCAGCTTGCTGCATCTTGGCGAGGGCGATGTGGTGGTGCAGCCGAAGGTTTCCTACCCGACTTATGAAATCGGCACCCAGCTTGCCGGCGCTACCGTGGCCAAGGTCGATGACGTGACCGATGTCGATTCCTGGGTCAACATTCCCAATGTCAAAGCCATCTGGATTAACTCGCCGTGCAATCCGACCGGCGAAGTCATTTCCGCCGATTGGCTAGCCGACATCGTTGCTGCAGCCCGACGCATTGGCGCAGTAGTGCTCTCCGACGAATGTTACGCGCTTATGGACTGGCGTTCGGCGCGCAATACGACTTCCAGGCCTGCGGCGGCATCCAACGAGCCCGCCTCTGATGCCGCGTTCAGCCTGTTCGCCACGCCGTGTGCGCTCAACCAGCAGGTATGCGAAGGCTCGGCCGATGGCATCCTGGTGCTGTATTCGCTGTCCAAGCAGTCCAACATGGCCGGCTATCGCACCGCACTGATTGCCGGCGATTACCGGCTGGTCGCCGAAATGGGCGAATATCGTAAACAGATTGGCCAGATCATTCCGGGGCCGGTGCAGGCCGCCATGGCCGCAGGACTGAACGACGCCGGCTCCGTATATGCGCAGTGGAACCGTTATCGGGGTCGATTGGTCGCATTGGTCGACGCGCTCAATGCCTATGGTTATCAGGCTCAGATGCCGTCAGGTGCACTGTATGTGTGGGTCAAGGCCAAGTCTGGTGATTGCTGGTCGGATATGGCCGAGCTTGCCCAGTTGGGCATCATTCCCAGCCCCGGCGAGTTCTATGGTGCCCCCGAGTATCTGCGTTTCTCCGCCACCGCCACCGATGATGCCATTGACGCTGCATGCCAGCGTCTGATGGCCTAACTACGCCCCGAACTGTGCCGCCGTGTTGCCGAATTTGCGGCGCACGGCATCCAGTGCGGCTTCGGCGTCATGCATTCGCGCCTGTGTGGTCTGCCCGTGTGCGTCATCGGCCTCTTCGAGCAGATCGTCTAATGACGGCTGCACTGCGGTAGCATGTGCCTCACTGAGCGATGATGTGCTCATGCCTGCCAGCCTGATGAGTTTTGGCAGGGGAGTGGTCGGTTCGGCGTTCGCCGGTATACCAAGCATAATTTTCAACTGCCGCACGCATTCGGGATACAGCGTGCTTGCCGTATCGGTCGGCTGCTCCATGGTGAAGGATCTGGTCTGATAACTCAGGTCGGCGAACCGCAATTTCACTGTCAGCGTGCGAGCCACCAATCCTTTGCGGCGCAAGGTACGGGCGACTTCATCGCATGCTGAACGCAGCAGCCGGCATACGATGTGCATGTCACGGGTATCTTCGGTCAAGGTGCGTTCTGAACCGATGGACTTCTCTTCGCGGGTTGTTGCGATCTCACGTGAATCCAGACCATGCGAGGCCGCCCACAGTCCGCGCGCCGCGGCGGGCGATCCAGTGGCCTGTATGAGAGCGGCTTCATCCATTTGTGCCAATTCGGCCACGGAATGCACACCCCAGGCGTTGAGCCGTTTCTCCAGCGACGGTCCAATGCCGGGAATGCCGCGCAATGGCATCATCTGCACGAACTGTGCCGACCGTGCCGCCGGAATGAGCAGCATGCCGTTTGGCTTGGCGTTGGTCGAAGCCATTTTGGCCACCAATTTGTTGCAGGCGATGCCCACCGAGCAAGTCACGTTGAATCGTTCGGCCACCTGCTGCCGTATCCATGCCCCGATTGCGCTCGGTTTGTCCCATTCCAGCAGCGCGCCGGACACATCCATATATCCCTCGTCCACCGAAACCTGTTCGAACTGGTCGGTGATGGTCAGAAAGACCTCGTGCATGATGCGGTGCGACATCATGCGGTAGTACGCCATATCCACCGGCAGGAACACGCCATCCGGGCAGAGTTGATGGGCGCGGGCGGCCGGCATGGCCGAATTGATGCCGTAGCGTCTCGCTTCGTAGCTCGCTGCGGATACCACCGAACGCGGCCCGGTGCCGATGATGACTGGCTTGCCTTTCAGCCCGGGATTGCGGGCCACTTCCAGCGAGGCGTAGAAAGCATCCATATCGATATGCAGCACGGTGCAGCCGGTCTCGTCATGACCCCAATCGCGCTTGGCGGCCTCAAGTCTCGGTGCGGTGCTCATGCTCACCATTGTAAGCAGTCTCATAGGGGCGTCCACATTATGTCGTTGTCCGAGCCGAACTCTTCCGACTATGTACTGTCCCGGCTCTGCGAGTAGCGTGAATCTTATGAAGAAGGCAGCGGTCGGTATCCTCGATCGCATTCCTGTGGTGTGCATCGTGATCGGTGAGGCGTTGGTCATCTATACGGCTATGGCCATTGCCAAACTGGCATTCACCCAGCTTGATCCGTTGTATTCGGTCTGGTATCGCGTCGGGTTTATGGCAGTGATGCTGTTGCTATGGCGCAGGCCGGGATTTCGCTGGCCAACCCATCAGGACAGGGTAGTTTTCTCATTGGTCTGATTGCCATCCTTATCGGCGGCTCGATGTGGGGCGTGTACATTGTGACAGGCCGTCGTGTGGCGTCCGGAGGCAACTCGCTTGACAACCTGTGCATCGCGGTTGCCGTCGGCTGGCTGGTGCAGTCGTTGTTCCTTGGCGTGCCGGCTGTGAGCCATGTGATTCATCCGAAATCCGATGCCACATGGGCGCTTGCTCCTGGCGGGCCATGGAAACTGTTGGCGTTGCTGTTTGTGATTTCCCTGATGGCGTCCTTCATCCCGTATGCGGTGGAACAGATTACGTTGCGCCGCACCACCTCGGGAGCGTTCTCGGTCATGCAGTCAATCAACGCCGCGATGGCCGTGGCCGTGGGGCTGGCGTTTGGTGAGATTCCAGACACCGGTGAGGTTATTGGCGTCGCATTGGTGATCTGTGCCGTGATCGTCACCTTTCCCGGTGATGCGTCCCTGGCCAAGGGCAAGTGACGGGCTGCCTGGCCGGCAAGGCCGTCTTGCGCTTTTTTGGACGCATTCGGCACGTTGTATCCGCAGGGCATGGTACGATGTTTTGCTGTTGCGCTTCATTGCGTAACGTGGAGTCATGCCTGAGTGGCCGATAGGGGCACCCTGCTAAGGTGTTAGTCGTGTAAACGGCTCGAGGGTTCGAATCCCTCTGACTCCGCAAGCACGGGCTTTCGGGATTTCTCGGAGGCCCTTTCTGTTTTCCTGCTCTACCGCACTAGGAACATAAATACCGGCTTATGGACGTGTCAGCTCTTATAGCTCAGGTGAATGAACAGTTGTGTCTTTAGGCATTCAGGCTGCGTTCGTGCAACTGGTACATTGGATTGCGACGCCGTAACATGCGGTGTCCCCGTTGATATAACGGGCCGTTACCGGCGGAAGCTGGTAGCAAAAAGGCCCGACGCTACGAACATCGGGCCTTGTTGTGGTTATCGGCTTACGCCCCTAACCAAAGGTTACGAAATGAATCATATCACGATGCACGGTGGTCTGACCGTGAACGGTCGCACCGTCATTGTCCATGTGGGCGATGGCGAGGCGTGCGCCACGGTGGATGGCATGCATTTCAACGTGCGCAGCCTATGGCAGCTTTACCAGTTGCTGAGACTGCTCGTGTAGCGGTCATTAAGGCGCGGTACCCATTATTGGGTGCTGCGCCCGTAACCTGAAGTATGCATGCGAGATTGACAGGAAAGCCACTAAAACTTTTTTTAGATTCAGGTCGAACGTGTGCTGACCTCCGGAATCGATTAAAGTAGGAATCATGCGTAGGGCAACGGTGTATGACGTGGCGAAGAAGGCGGGAGTGTCCACCGCCACGGTTTCATTTACTTTCCGTCGCCCGGATAAGGTCAAGCCTTCAACCCGGGCGAAGGTACTCAGGGCGGCGAAAGACCTTGACTATGTGCCCAGCGCCAACGCTCGTGGCTTGGCTCGCGGAAACACCGGCGTGCTCGGTCTGTATTCCTTTGACATGCTTATTGAGCGGCCGCTTGGCGATGAGGATGATTTCGATTCATGCTCTGGCGGCAACGATGTCGTGTCTGAGAATGGGAAACCAATTTTCTCCAATCGCGCAGGTGAGAGCTTTGATTGCCCGAGTGTGTTGTCGTACCCATTGTATGTGGATGAAGTGCAGCGTGGATTCGAGCTGGAATGCCGGCGTCGCAATCGTGCCGTGCTGCTAGGTACTGCTATTCGGCATGACGATGGTGCGGGTATCACAGATGTAGCTGGTCGCGTGGATGGTTTAGCAGTGTTTCCAAACGAATTCACCAGCACTATGCCATTGGAGGCTTTGTGCCGAAGTATACCTATCGTGCGTCTGAGCGAGGGTGATGGTGACGAGCCTGCGGCCTACATCTCTTGTGACAACGAAACTGGCATGAACCAGCTGATTGACCATCTGGTTGATGTCCACGGCGTGCATGACATGGAGTTTGTGGGCAGTCTGGACAACTACGATTCTCGTCATCGATTTGCTGCGATGCGGGCAAAACTGAAAATGAAAGGGTTGCGGGTTCCGGACTTGCCGCTTGATGACAGTGTGTCTGGCACGCATGAGTGGTTCGTAGATCTGTGCGAGGTAATAGACGCTGGACGGTTGCCGCAGGCATTGCTATGCGCTACCGATCAAACTGCGTTCGAAGTCATGAGCGTACTTCGAGATGCCGGTGTCCGGGTTCCTCAGGATGTCATATTGACTGGTTTTGATGGTGTGCTCGCTGGTCAGGTGCTGACTCCCACGCTTACCACTGTGCGTCAGCCCTTGGAGCTGCTGGGGCAGTTGGCGGCCCGACTGTTGGATGAGCAGGCAGGGGAGCCGTGGGGCAAGCCCGAACGGTTCCGTTTGCCGGTCAAGCTCATCGTGCGGGGCAGCTGTGGGTGCTGATTATTTCTTGAAGAAGGCTAAATAAGGCTTTTGAGACCTCCTGCAGGGGAGTCACTGTTGATGCTGTTTCGTCGTGTCGAATCGGTTCGCGAGTTGACAAACAAAAAACTATGCGCTTAAATATTAATCACAATCTACGCGGTTAGATTGTTGAGAAGTAACAGTTCAAGGAGGAACGAGGAATGAAGCGAAGCATGTTCAAGATGGCGACTGCCATCATCGCCAGTGCGGCTATGCTGACCAGCGTCGCAGCCTGCGGACGCACTAGCGCTACGTCTGACAGTGCAGATGACGTGACCACAATCGATTCGGCTAAGGCCACCGGCGATCTTACCATCTGGGCTATGGGTAACGAAGGTGATTTGCTTGGCGACTTCGTTAAGGATTTCGAGAAGGAGAATACGGATGTCACTGTGAAGGTGACCGCTATCCCGTGGTCTTCCGCACACGACAAGATTCAGACCGCCATCGCGGCGGGTAACGGCCCGGACGTTGCTCAGATGGGCAACACGTGGATGGCCGATTTCTCCAATTCCTTCTCTACGGTCCCCGGCAACTTTGACATGAGTGGATTTTTCGAAGGGCCGGCCGACAACTACAAGGTCGGAGATCGGCAGTTGGGCGTGCCGTGGTATGTTGACACCCGCGTGCTGTACTACCGCACCGACATCGCTGAGAAAGCCGGCGTCACTGAAACGCCGAAGACTTGGGACGAACTCAAGACGATAGCTGAAGCCATGCAGAAAGTGGATGGCGTCGATTACGGCATGCGTATCGGTGCTTCTGGCACGGACTGCTTCATTGGCATCCTGCCATACGCCTACTCCGCAGGCGCTGCACTCTCCGATGACGGCCAGACCAAGTGGACCATCGACAGTGATGCGATGACCGAGGCTCTTGACTATGTCACCGGCTTCTACAAGGACGGTATCGCTGATGCCAATGCTGACGTGAGCGCCGGTGCCGACATCGCTGACTTCGTAGCCGGCACCACGCCGATGATGCTTCAAGGGCCCACTGCTGTCAGCCAGATCGAGGAACTCGGTGGCGACGACATCAAGGACAAGTACGCAACGGTGACGCTTCCCGCAATGGACGACTCCTCCGACATGGGTACTTCCTACCTCGGTGGCTCCGGTCTGGTTACCTTCAAGGATTCCAAGAATAAGCAGGCGGCATGGAAGTTCATACAGTGGGCTAGCCGGTCTGACGTGCAGGCTAAGTGGTACACCCTGTCCTCCGATTTGCCGGCTGCTCAGAACGCCTGGGACAATGATGCACTGACCTCCAGCACCACATTAACCGCATTTGGCGATCAGCTTGAACATGCTCAGGGCGTGCCTGCTTTTACCACTTGGGCACAGGTTTCCTCCGCAGCTGACCGCATTTACGAACAGATTGCCAAGGGCCAGGTTTCTGTGGGCGATGGTCTGAAGAGCCTGCAGTCCGAAGCCGATTCCATCGGCATCGGCGAGTGAGTCCATCAGGACATACAGCAATGGTCAAGCACGCGAAGGCGCAGGAGAAGGGAGCCGGCAGCTCCCTTCGCCGCCGCCAGACATTACTTGCATGGGGATTTGCACTGCCGTTCGCGGTCATCTTCTGCGTATTTATGCTGATCCCTCTCATCTCCTCCATGGCGATGTCGTTCACCGACATCACATCCCGCGACCTGCGTACCCCGTTCAACGTGAACTTCGTCGGACTCGACCAGTACATCGCCCTGTTCAGTGACAAGCGCTTCCTGCATTCGCTTGGTGTCACTGGCATCTTCGTACTCATCGGTCTGCCGATCACCATGATCATTGCTCTGGCGTTCGCCGTAGCACTCAACAAGGGCTCCCAGCACCTGAACGCCTTCTTCCGTGCGCTGTTCTACGCGCCGGTCGTGGCCAGCGTCGTTGCCGTCTCCGTTGTATGGCGCTACATCCTGCAGGGAGACGGCCTGCTCAACTCCCTGCTTTCCCTCGTCGGCGTACAGGGATCGGACTGGCTGCACGAGACTCGTTATGCTCTGCCTGCCCTGATGATCATGACCGTCTGGCGTAACATGGGCACGCTGATGATTATCTTCCTCGCTGGATTGCAGGCCATCCCCGAAGAACTCAAGGAAGCCGCCGCCATCGACGGCGCGAGCAAATGGCGCACCTTCCGCTCCATTACCCTGCCGCTCATGAAGCCAACACTGTTACTCGGCGCGGTGCTACTGTCAGTCGGCTACCTGCAGTTCTTTGAGGAATCGTTTGTTATGACACAAGGTGGTCCGCTTGATTCCACCCTGTCGGCCGCATACTACGTCTACCAGAAGTTCGGATTCGGCCAGTACGGCATCGCATTCGCCGCCAGCTGGGTGTTGTTCATCATCATCGCCTTGGTGAGCGTGCTGCAGTTCCGCATCCTGCGTTCCGAAGACTAAGGGGGATCGATATGAGTGCAACAATACAATCCGCCGGATGCCCTGCACCGGCACAGGACAACAAGCTGCTGTTGTGGCAGCGATTCATCAAAGGTCGTGGCATCTCGTACATCGTGCTGGCGGTCATTGGCATTGTTTGGATTTTCCCGTTCCTGTGGATGGCTCTAGGCTCGCTTAAGACCCAGCGTGAAATCCTCGCTAAGCCGCCCAAGCTCATGCCTGAGCACGCGACACTAGCCAACTTTTCGCAATGGTTCACCCAGCTGAACTTTGGTTCGTACTTCACCAACAGCCTCATCGTCGCGGTCATCACTGTTCTGGGCAACATGGTGTTCTGCTCGATGGTCGGCTACGCACTGGCCAAGATGAAGTTCGCCGGCAAGAATATCTTGTTCGGCGCGGTCATGGTCACCCTCATGGTGCCTAGTGTCGTCACGTTCGTGCCCTTGTTCGTCATCATCTCGAACATGCACCTGGCCAATACATACGCAGCGTTGATCCTGCCGTTCCTGTGCCAGCCTATCGGTGTGTTCCTAATGCGTCAGTTCATCGGTGGCATTCCGGACGCGCTCATGGAAGCCGCTCGTGTGGACGGTGCTGGCGAACTACGCATCTTCTTCCAGATCATCCTGCCGCAATGTGGCCCGGCGCTGGCCACGCTGTCCATCCTGACCTTCCTGTCTAGCTGGAACAACTTCCTATGGCCATTGGTTTCCGCGCAAAGCGAGGAGATGTACACGCTGCCAGTAGCCCTGTCCCTCTACTCCACGGGCCAGAACGCCACCAACTACAGTGTGCTGCTCGCCGGCGCCGTGCTGGTCATCACACCCATCCTGCTCTTGTTCGTATTCCTGCAGCGCTACTTCATTCAGGGCGTGGCTATGACGGGCATTAAATAAGCGGGAATTAAACAAGAAAGATAAGCTTCGATGTCTTCTCTAAATTACGTATTTCCTGAAAACTTTATTTGGGGTGCCGCTACTGCTGGTCACCAGATCGAGGGCAATAATACCTCCAGCGACTGGTGGGCGCGCGAGCACTCGCCTCGTACTGACGTGAGCGAACCATCCGGTGATGCCGCAAACAGCTACAACCGTTATCGCGAGGATGTCAGGCTGCTCGCCGACTCTGGTCTGACCATGTATCGATTCGGTATCGAGTGGGCACGCATCGAACCCGTAGAAGGTTGCTTCTCCAAAGCCGAGTTGTTGCACTATCGCGCCATGATTGACGCTTGCCACGAGTTCGGGGTTGAACCTATGGTGACTATCTACCATTTCACCATGCCATTGTGGTTTGCTGCAGAAGGTGGATGGAAACGACCGGATGCACTCGATAAGTTCAAACGTTACGTGAGTTATGTGCTGCCTATTCTCAACGATGTAACGTGGATCTGCACGATTAATGAGCCGAACATGGTCGCTTTGACCCAAGGCGGCACGGAAGGCACTGACTTTGTGGCTGCCTCCCTGCCTGCCCCTGACCCGGTGATTTCCAAGGCGCTAGTCGATGCGCATCATATGTCCCGCGCTGTCATTAAGTCTGAGCTGCCTGATGCAAAAGTCGGCTGGACCATCGCTTGTCAGGCTTTCCATGCTGTGCCTGGTTGTGAGAAGGAGATGGAGGAATATCAGTACCCACGCGAGGACTACTTCACCGAAGCGGGTGCGGGTGATGACTTTATCGGCGTACAAGCCTACCTACGCACATTCATCGGCAAGGACGGGCCTGTGCCCGTCGACGATGATGTGGAACGCACCCTAACTGGCTGGGAATACTATCCTCCAGCCCTCGGCATCGCTGTGCGTCATACTTGGGATGTCGCAAAACATACGCCGATTTTCGTCACTGAAAACGGCATTGCTACTGCTGACGATCGTCGTCGTATCGACTATACGTTCGATGCCCTTGCTGGACTGCATGACGCGATGGATGACGGTATTGATGTGCGAGGCTACACGCATTGGTCCTTGCTTGATAACTATGAATGGGGGTCGTTCAAGCCTACATTCGGTCTTATCGGTTGGGATAAAGACACTTTTGAACGCCAGCCCAAGGCATCGCTTAACTGGCTTGGTTCTATTTCTCGCACCGGAGTCGTAACTCACCCGTATCGGTAGTTCTGTTATTAGAATGCGATAACTTATCCGCAAAAATGTGGGGCACGGTTTTTCATATGAACTGTGTCCCACAATCCATGATGTCTGTTTGTTTTATGGCAACTCATTTGTTGCGTACACGGCTCGCAAGTTCGTATCCATCGCTAATTACTTATTGTTACTGTTCTACCGATAGTCGCATTGCCAGATTAGCGGAGCCGGAGGTACGCCATTGTCCGTCCGCCTCCAGAGGCCATTTTACCGGCATTATGGAGACGGCGCGTCGTGAAAAAACTCGGCATATGGTGAGAAATTCACCGAATACTGACGTATTGCCTCCTCGGACGGTACTCTGATAATGAGTATGGAGAGTCGCGGGATGGGGAATATATGAGCCATATCAGCGGTCGAGGCCAGCATCGTTCATGGTCATCGAATACCGGTCACATTGCGTTGATTGCGGTGCTCGTTGCCGTCTTGGCTGTGGCTTTGGGGCTGGGAGTATGGTTCGCTGCCATGCATAACGACTCAACCGATGTGTCTCGTCCCGGAACCAGCACGGTTGCCGATACGTCGCTGGACAAATCCGGATCCGTTCCTCAGCCGGTGGCGGAGCATCACGGCAATTCGCCGGATTGCCCGGATACCGACTGCATCGCCATGCTGGTGAATGGCGACTTGCTGTTCCACGAGAGCCTGTGGAACGGTTTCCGCGGTGCCAACACCAGTGCCACGGATGGCACCGCCTTCAACTTTGATCCACTGTTTGAGCCGATGAAACAGTACATTCAGGCCTCTGATATCGCCGTATGTAACTTCGAGACTCCAGTCGCCCAACGAGGTGGCCCCTACAGTGCCTACCCGATTTTCAACATACCGCCTGAAGTGGCCGATGCCGCCCGCAACGTGGGATACAACGCCTGCACTCATGCCACCAACCACTCGTGGGATCAAGGCTCCGATGGCATCGCCCGGCTTTGGGGCACGTTGGAGGCCGACGGCATTGCCCAAACTGGCTCATACAAAACCGAGGAGGATTCCCTTAAGCCGTTGGTCATTGATTCTCCCACAGGCGGCGGCAAACTCGGTCTGGTGGCCGGTACGGTGTCCATCAATGGCATGACCGCCGACCATGACTGGCAGATTGATCGCCTGCGCGAGCAAGGCGATCCGCATCATGACAGCGATATCCAGCGACCATCCCATAGGCACTTGTTGGACCGAGGTCAAGGATGCTCAAGTGCGCCAGCGCATATCGGATGTGATTTATGCGATGGGTGCCGACCAGAATGTTGTCAAGGAGTGGAACATTACCCAAGAACAGGCGCAGCAAACCGCACAGTGAATTTCCCGCCGCAGTTCTAATGTGGTGCCCATGACCGAGATTTACGAAACTCAGAGCGAACGTACCGATTTGCCGCTTGTCGTGATGCCTGCCGTGCTCGACGCGATGATTGAACCCATCAAGGCTCAGTTCCCGGCGCTGCATGATGTGGCTCGCGTGCGTATGTTCGAGGAATTCACTTCGGACGAAGCCGTGCTGGCTGAACGCCTGAAAAACGCAGATGCCCTGTTGGTCGGCGGCTACCATATCTCGGATGACTTATTGCGCACGATCAGCGAACAAGGCCATGTCAAGTGCATCGTGTTCTGCGGTACCGGAGTCGCCAGCTATATCAATCTCGAGCTGGCACGTGAGCTTAAGGTTCGTGTCTGCAATGCCGAACATTACGGCGATCATGCCGTGGCCGAGCATACGTTCGCGCTGCTGTTCGAACTCATTCGCAAGGTCGGACAACTCGATAAGGATGTCAAGGCGGGCAACTGGGCATGGGCAGGGGGCGACGGTTTGCAGCTTGCCGGCCGCCGCATGGGTATTATCGGGCTGGGCGGCATTGGCACTACCGTGGCCGGCATTGCCCGCGCCTTCGGCATGGAAGTTGCCGCGTGGAATTCACATGTGCCTGCCGAGCATTTTGAACGGTCTGGTGCCGTTCCGGTCGACGATCTCAATGAGCTTATTGAAACCAGTGATGTTATTTCCGTCCATTTGCCGCTGAATGATGCCACTCGTGGCATTGTCGCCGCTGAAAACCTTGCTCATCTCCAGCCCGGCACAATGTTGATCAATACCGCGCGCTCCGAAGTCATCGAGTCCGGTGCGCTGTTCGCCCGCCTGCAGGAAGGCGACATTCCCGCCGCGCTTGATGTATTTGACCACGAGCCACTCACCGTAGATGATCCCATCTGCCATGTGCCGGGCATTGTTCTGACTCCGCATGTCGGCTGGCGTACCGATGGCGCATTCAAGGAGCTCACCCGCCAGATGATCGCCTGCATGAACGCCTACTTTGCCGGCGAGGACTATAACGTCGTCGTCTCCGAGCACTGATTCGTCTAGTCGAAACGCCGCCTATGCAGACGATTCTCAACACATCCGACAATCCGGCCCACGATTCCCTCGTGGAGAAGAAATCCGAGTTCATCGGTGATGCCGCTCATGTCGATACGCTCGATGAGGCGCTCGCATTCGTGACCTCAATCCGTGAGCAGCATCCAAAAGCTCGACATGTCGCGTATGCCGCGGTGTGTGGAGGCGCGGACGGACGTTTGTCCGAGCGCATGAGCGATGACGGTGAGCCTTCCGGCACTGCAGGCAAGCCTATCCTCGATGTGCTGAAACAGTCCGGTACTACCGATTGCGTGATTGCCGTCACCCGATATTTCGGCGGAATCCTGTTGGGGTCGGGTGGTTTGGTTCGGGCGTATTCATCCGCGGCGTCATTGGCCATGAAAGCGGCGCAAGTGGCAAGAATCATGACTGCGCGCCGGTATCGCGTGCATCTTGAATACCCGCAGTTGTCCCGATTCCAGCAGCTGCTCAGCCAACTGGATGGGCGGCAGGAAGACGAATCGTATGCGGCGAACGTCGAGCTGACGGCTGTGGTGCCCGTCGACCATTGCGAACAATTCGAGTTGCAGGTCGTAGAAGCGTTCAACGCTGCGGTATCTCCGGAACCAATCGACATGGTCAACATTCCGGTTCCTCTGGCATGACTAAGCTAAACACTATGACCGACGAGAACCCCATCAATGAGACCCAGCAGAGCGGCGACTCCGCCGCATCACAGGGCGGTGACGCCAACGGCGCCGCCTTTGAGCCGTTGACCGCCTCATACGAGCGCTTGCGTCATTCCACTGACTCTGCCGAGCTTTCCGAGTTTGCTCGCCGTCCTCTGCCTGATCGTAGCGATCAGGCGGCGTTCTCGCGTGCCACCGCACTGCTTGAGGCCGTGGCTGGCAACAAGCACACGCCGGTCGAAGATCGCGTGTTTCTTGCCAGTACCATGCCGTTCCCGAACGTACTGGTCAAGTTGTCCGTGGATCCCGAGCCTTCCGTGCGTGTGGCTGTGGCTGCCAACGAGGACGATAAGAACTGGCTGGTCGGGCGTCTGACCAAGGATCCGATTCCCGAGGTGAGGGATGCCGCGCTGCGCAATAAGCGCACCAGTTGGAAGATGCGGCTCGAGGGTGCGCAGGATCCCGCTGCGGACAGTGAAACTCTGGATTATCTTGGGTTGCTCGGCACTGAGCTTGAGGAAGGCGCCCCGGCGGTGCTTTCTTCCATGGTTCGTCGTGCCGTGGCGCTGAACCCCAACACTTCTGCGGACATGATGGCCAAGCTGGCGGAAGATCCGTCAGTGGAGGTGCGTCACGCGGTGGAGAGTCGTCGCTAGATTCCGTTTTGCCGCCATGTGAGCGTTCTCATGTCGATATATGGTTGCTCAATTGTTGCAAACGTAAGCATTCTATGGCCGTCTTACGGTGTGGCGCGGCTTTTCGGCGCTACACTGGGGCTATGAGTGAGAATACCGAGAGTAAAGAACGATTGGCTCGTCCGCTGATTCGATTGGCCAAATTGGTGGGTATCGGTACCAGCTATGTGGGCATGAGCCACGATTATCATGAGATCGACGATGATGTGCTCATCGAAATCCTGTCTGCTCTAGGCATCGAAGCCCGAAACGACGATCGGCAAAAGGAAGCCATTCACAGGATTTTGAAGGAACGCCATAGCCGACTGGTTGCTCCAACAGTGTTGCATACCGTCGGCGAGGAAGACCGTCTGCTCGTTAACACCGGCATCATGGAGATACCTTCTGCAAGCATCATCCTGGAGAATGGTGAGTCATACGAGGGGACCATCGGAGTCGGTCCGGGAGACGGATCTCCGGCGTTCGATTTGGATGGTAACTTTGTGTCTACGGCATCGCTGATCATTCCCGCCGATGTACCGGTCGGCTATCACACCCTGCATGTCAAGGTCGGTAACCGTTCGCAGGACGCCACCCTGATTAGTGCGCCGAGCCAGGTTCCGTTGATTGACCCGATGAAGGACGGTAGCCTGTGGGGCTGGATGGCGCAGCTGTACTCGATTCGTTCCTCCGGATCATGGGGTGTCGGCGATTACGAGGATTTGAAGACCATATTGGTCGACGCCAAGCGGAAGACCGGCGCTGATTTTGTGCTGGTCAATCCGTTGCACGCCGCCGAACCGGTGTCTCCGCTTACGCCGTCGCCGTATCTTCCGGTGAGCCGTCGTCTGGTCAATTTCACGTATATTCGCCCTGAGTCGGTACCGGAATACGCCACATTGCCGACCGATGCCAAGAATGAAGTGGATGGACTGCACTCCGATGTGGAGCCGCTGAACGGCGATGCCCAGGTCATTGACCGTGACGCCATGTGGCGCAGCAAGATGCATGCTCTGTGGATTATCTTCAAGGCCGGTCGCACTGCCGAGCGTCAGGCCGCATTCGACCAGTTCAAGACGGATTTCGGTTCCGACCTCGAAGCCTATGCCACGTGGTGCCTGTGTTATGACAAGTGGGGTGCGCCCTCGGCACAAGGCGACAATTGGGAACAGGCCCTCGGCCGGGATTCTCAGCAGATTGCTGATTTGAAGCGTCAATTCCCCGATACGCTCGACTTCTACCGCTGGCTCGAATGGGTGGCGTCCGATCAGCTTGCCGCTGCGCAGCAGGCGGCCAAGGATGCCGGCATGGAAATCGGCATCATGTCTGATATGGCGGTCGGTGTGCATCCCCTCGGCGCGGATGTGTGGTGGAATCCTGAGCGGTTCGCCAAGGGCGCTACGGTTGGCGCTCCGCCGGATATGTTCAACCAGCAGGGCCAGAATTGGAGCCAACCGCCGCTGAGCCCGCTTGATTTGGAAGCCACTGGCTACCAGACCTACCGCAACATGGTGCATGGTATGTTCGCCCGTGCCGGTGCCGTGCGCATCGACCATATCCTTGGTCTGTTCCGTCTGTGGTGGATTCCTGAGAATCATTCGGCAACGGATGGTGCCTATGTGCATTACGATTCCAACATCATGCTCGGCATTCTGGCCATCGAGGCGTCCCGCGCCAACGGCGTGGTGGTCGGTGAGGATTTGGGCGTGATGCCCGATTATGTGGCCGATTCCCTGTCCGGCCACGGCATTCTCGGCTGTGCGGTCGAATGGTTTGAGCAGAGGGACGGGGTGTTCCGCACACCATCTCAATGGCGTCCGTATGCCTTGGCGTCCGTGAATACCCATGACCTGCCGCCGGCCGCCGGATACCTGGAGTATGAGCACGTCAAGATTCGCGAACGCTTGGGGCTGCTGACTGGCCCTGCTGAGGAGTTCCAAGCTTCTGCCAAGGCTGAGCAAAACGCCATGATTGCTATGCTGGTTGATCAAGGATATCTGGATGCCGATTTCGCCGAACACCGTGAGGAGCACGAGGCGGACATCATCGATGCGTTGTACCGTGCGCTGAAGGGATCTCCGTGCAAGCTGCTTGCCGCCTCGATTACCGATGCGGTGGGGGAGAAGCGTGCGCAGAACCAGCCCGGCACCAATAACGAGTATCCGAACTGGCGTATCCCGCTGGCCGACGATAAGGGCAATGTGGTGCCGCTCGAAACCCTCTTCGATACCCCCGGTGCCCAACGTTTCGCCCAAATCTTCAATAACTGACTCACTCCAGCCCCCCCCCTCTGATGAGAGGGCTCCTCGCGAAGCGAGGTGGGGGAGAGACGACATAAAAAAGCGGGAGTGTCTCCACAGTTGCCCTATGTCAAGACTGGCGATATACTAGTGGATTGTTGTGTTTCCCTAAGGGGTCCTTCAAAGCGCTATCCCACTCGCCATCGAGGACTTTCAGGGAGCCCACGGATAATGAGGCCTGAAGCCTCTTGGATGCGGCCCTGACCAAGCCGCGCCAAGCAGCTGACAGCCCGGAACACAATATATAGAAAAGGTAATCCAGTGAAAACCTTCACTCCGAAACCAGCTGATCTGACTCACGACTGGTACGTCATCGACGCCACCGACGTGGTGCTTGGCCGTCTCGCCTCCCAGGCTGCAATCCTGCTGCGTGGCAAGAACAAGCCGACTTTCGCGCCGCACGCCGACTCCGGCAACCACGTGATCATCATCAATGCCGACAAGATTGCTCTGACTGGCAACAAGATGGGCAAGGAACTCTACTCGCACTCCGGCCGTCCTGGTGGTCTGCGTCGCGACTCCTACGCCGAGCTGCTCGAGAAGAACCCCGAGCGCATCATCAAGGAAGCTGTCAAGGGCATGCTGCCGAAGAACCGTCTGGCCAAGGTGCAGCTCGATCGTCTGCGTATCTTCCGCGGCGCTGAGCACCCGCACACCCCGCAGAAGCCCCAGGTCTTCGAGATCGCTCAGGTCTCGCAGCAGGCTAAGTGAAACCTGAGAGGAGATAAGAATCATGGCTGAAAACACCAACGACTCCCAGGTTGTCGAGACCGAAGAGGAGCTCACCAACTACACCACCGAGACCAACGCTGGCGCTGGTACCGGCACCTCCGCGATCGAGCCGGGCTACGGCACCGGTCGCCGCAAGGAGGCTGTCGCCCGTGTCCGTCTGGTTCCGGGTGACGGCAAGTGGACCATCAACGGCCGCACTCTGGAGGAGTACTTCCCCTCCAAGCTGCTGCAGCGTGAGGTCAACTCCCCGATCGTTCTGCTCAAGCTCGAAGGCAAGTTCGACGCTATCGTCCTCGTTGACGGCGGCGGCACCACCGGCCAGGCCGGCGCCATCCGTCTCGGCGTGGCCCGCGCTCTGAACGCCATCGATCGTGACGCCAACCGCGCCGCCCTGAAGAAGGCTGGCTTCCTGACCCGCGACGCCCGCGTCGTGGAGCGCAAGAAGGCCGGTCTGCACAAGGCACGTCGCGCCCCGCAGTTCTCCAAGCGCTAAAGCTTTACGGCTTATACGAAACCCCTCGGAAATTCGATTTCCGAGGGGTTTCTTGGTATTTCGGACGGTATTTTGACTGGCGTTTAGATGGTTGGCATCTGCTTCATCGCGCTGATGCTCAATGCCGGAAGCGTCCACAATGTCGGATCATCTTCCGACAGCCCATCATCGGCGGATTGCAGATCGTCCGCATCGTCTTTCATCTGCCAGTACATCATGTTGATGCGGTGCAGATGGTTGCGGAGTCTGCCCGCGGGCTTGCTTTCCGATTCTTCGTCGAATTCCGACACACGTTCGATGGACGTTCCCAATCCCGGATATTCGCCGACAATCTCCGACGAGGACCAGACCATCTCCCATTCGATGTCTTTCGGCAGATGAAAACGCGTGACCTCATCGGAACCGTTGATCAGAATCAGCAGACTTGGCTCGTCGGGAGATAGCAGCTGCATGGCGAACGGACGGACGGAAGGATTCGTCCAATCCGCATCATTTGGCATCTGTCCATTCGGCAAATACCAATGCACGCGATCGGATTTCTTCAGCAAACCGATTTCGCTCAGGCGAGTGAAGAAATCCTCATGATTGTACAAATCACGGGATTTACGCAATGTGATTAAACGGGAAGTGAGATTGAACTGCTTCAATTCCGGCGTTTGTTCGGTACTGTACAGCCAATCCCAATCAAGCCAGGTGGTGTCGTTATCCTGCGTGTAGGCGTTGTTGTTGCCGTTCTGCGAATTGCCGAATTCGTCGCCGGCAAGCAGCATTGGCGTGCCTAGCGAAAGCAGCAGCGTACCCAGCAGGTTCATGGTGGCGCGTTGCCGTTGCTGCACGATGATTTGATCGCCGCTGGGGCCCTCGTGACCGAAGTTGACGGAATGATTGTCGTTTGTTCCGTCGCGGTTGTTTTCGCCGTTGGCCTCGTTATGCTTGGTTTTGTACATGGTCAGATCGGCTGTGGTGAAGCCGTCATGGCATGCCACGTAATTCACGGACGCGGTCGAACCGCGGCCTGGATCGGTGGCGAACAGGTCGGATGATCCGCACAAACGTGTGGCCATCTCCTGCATGGTCATTTCGCCGTATTCTCCACCGCGCATGCGATCCACGTCGGTCAGCCAGAATTTGCGTGTGCAATCGCGGAACCTGTCGTTCCATTCGGCGAAGGGGATGCCGAATTCGCCGGTGCGCCAGCCATTTGGACCGCAATCCCAAGGTTCCATGATCATTTTGAGATTGCCGAGCAGCATGTCAGAACGCAATGCATACAGGAACGGATGGTAGCGGGTGAATTCATCGTCGAGACGTGCCAGCGTCGCCGCGAGATCGAATCGGAATCCGTCGATGCCAATGCGTTTGGCCCAATAGCGCAACGAATCCACGGCGAACGTGGTGACGTGCGTGTTGGTGAAATCAAGTGTGTTGCCGCAGCCGGTGGTGTCGTACAGGCGACTCATCTTGTCTTTGGTGCGTCGATAGTACGACAGATTGTCAAGTCCGCGCCAGCATACGGTCGGCCCTTCCGGACCGGATTCGCAGGTGTGGTTGTAGACCACGTCCATAATCACTTCGAAACCGGCCTCGTGCAATGCGCGCACCATGTCAATGACTTCCTGGCGTACGGCGGCGGCGCCGGCCTCCTGGGAGCGCTTGGTGGCGTATGAGGCTTCCGGCGCGAAATAGCCGAGCGTCGAATATCCCCAATAGTTGACGCGTCCGCGTTCCTGCAGAAACAGTTCGGATTGCTTGGCTTGAATCGGCAGCAGCTCAATGGAAGTGACGCCCAAATCCTGCAGGTAGGAGAGCGTCGCCGGATGTGCCAAACCTGCATAGGTGCCGCGAAGCTCTTTGGGAAGCCAAGGCGCGTTGGCTGTGAAGCCTTTGACGTGCAGCTCGTAGATCACGGTTTTGCTCCATGCCACATGCGGGTGTGATGGCTCACCGTCATGCTTGTTGGTGGCACGGTCGTCTATCGCCACGGAAACGGGAACATGCCCCACGGAGTCGATGGTGCTCATCGGGCCGAATGGCGAACCTTTGACTTTGCCGTTCACGATCTCGCATTCATAGGAGAACGCTCCGGGATCAAGCTCCATTGATCCTTCGATGCCTTTGGCATAGGGGTCGAGCAACAGTTTGTACGGGTTGAAGCTCACGCCGTGGTCGGGGTCCCATGGGCCGTTGACGCGGTATCCGTATTGCATGCCATCCCAAGCCTGGGGAACGTGAACGTACCACAGTCCGTAATTGGGCCCGTCCATGCGGAATAGTGTTTCGCGAAGATTGAGCGAGGGGATTCGCCGAGTGCAGATGCGCTGTTTCATCGCCTGATCGATGAAGGTCAGCCCCGGCTCGTTGAACAATCGTACTGCGTCGGCATAGAAGGCGCTCGGCTGGTCAAGTGGTTCAAGTACGCAAAACCACAGCTGGTCTGCTGTTTCCGAGCGGACGATGGCGTCGGCGCCACCGTCATCGGTGAAGTAGAGACCTGGGCGGGTTGCGTAACGGTGCAAAGACGGGTTCTTCATAACCTCATTCTAAACACTTTGGAATTATCTGTTGACTTGCTATGTCGGGACCATTTCCGCCCATGTCAGATCGATGGTTGCTGCGCTGCCGGTGAGATGCCGTTCTGGCTATTTTTGATGATGATGTGCATATTGTGATGGTGGTTTTTTGAAAAACGTTGATTTTCTGCGGCAACACGCTTTGCAAATAACTTTATGAAAAGAGATTTGCAAAAGAATTTAAGAAAGTGTATAGTTTTCAATCATCAGGCAGAACGATCTGCCGGAACCTCTTTCATAGTGGAAAGGACATATCATGAAAGCTCTTGTACTGACCGGTGTCAAGAAATTCGAAATCCAGAACATGCCAACACCGCAGATCGAACCCGATGAAGTGCTGATCAACACCGTATATGCAGGTGTGTGCGGCACGGACCACGACCTGTACGCAGGTCGCCCCGGCTCCGCTGCCGCAGTTCCGCCGATCGTGCTCGGCCATGAGAACTCCGGCGTCGTCGCCGCGGTCGGTTCAGAAGTCACCAACGTCAAGGTCGGCGACCGCGTGGCCGTCGATCCGAACATCTACTGCGGCCAGTGCGAATTCTGCCTGACTCAGCGTCCGGAACTATGCGACCACTTGAGCGCGGTCGGCGTCACCCGCGACGGCGGTCTGGCCGAACAGTTCACCGCTCCCGCCACTGTGGTCTACAAGCTGCCCGACAATGTCTCCCTGCGTGACGCGGCCGCCATCGAACCGGTCTCCTGCGCGGTGCACGGACTCGATCTGCTCAAGTTGCACCCGTACCAGAAGGCGTTGGTCATCGGCGACGGCTTCATGGGGCAGATCTTCGTCCAGCTGCTGCAGGCGTACGGCGTGCATCAGGTGGATCTTGCCGGAATCTTCGACGAGAAGCTGCAGCGCAACAAGGAGCTTTTCGGCGTCACTGAAACGTACAACACCACCCGCGAGCAGATTCCGGCGGACTCCTACGACGTGATCGTCGAAGCGGTCGGCCTGCCCGCCACCCAGGCCCAGGCGGTCGCCGCGGCCAAGAAGGGCGCCCAGGTGCTGATGTTCGGCGTCGGCCCGCAGGAGGCGCATTTCGAAATGAATACGTACGACATTTACAAGAAGCAGCTGACCATCCAAGGCTCCTTCATCAACCCGCTCACCTTCCGCGATGCCATCTCGCTGGTTTCCGCCGGCAAGATGAACATCGGCGGCCTGATCAGCCACGAACTGGGGCTCGACGAGGTGCAGGACTTCCTCGACGGCAAGATCAAGGGCGTTTCCAAGGCCGTCGTCAAGATCGGCGAGTGACGCCACGGGCCATCCGCCCACACGTATGAAATCATGGCCGTCGCCACGCGCACACGGACGGCGGCCATGCCTCCCGCGGTGCGGGGCGCCGGCAAAGGGGCCGGAACCGCTGTGTGCGAACATTCATATGACTGTGAAACGATCTTCCCAACGTCGGTGAAGGTCGGGTAAGGGGTTTATTGCTCATGATTAGGCTGCTTGAGCGCCTCGGCGTTCCCCGGGTGCTGATGCTCGGCTTCCTGGCCGTCGCGATCTTCATGACCGGTGACGGCTTCGAACTCACCTTCCTCTCCAAATTCATGGTGGATCAGGGATTCACCTCATCCCAGGCTTCGCTGTTGGTCACCGTGTACGGTCTGTTCGCCGCGGCGGGCGGATGGTCCGCCGGCATGCTTGCCGAGATGTTCGGTGCCAGACGCGTCATGATGTTCGGCGCATGCTGGTGGATCGGCATCCACCTGCTGTTCCTCGGCGTGGCCATCCCCAGCCGCATCTATCCGCTGATCCTCGGCCTGTACGCCCTGCGCGGCATCGGCTACCCGCTGTTCATCTACAGTTTCGTGGTGCTGATGGCGCAGCACATCTCCCCGTCCAGACTCGCCTCGGCCACCGGATTCTTCTGGACCTGCTTCTCGCTGGGCATCGGCGTGTTCGGCGCATACCTGCCGAGCTTCATCATGCCGGTGTTCGGCGAATACCGCACCTTCTGGTTCGCGCTGCCGTTCTCCATCGTCGGCACGATCATGTGCTTCCTGTTCGTGCCGAAGAACAAGGTCGTCAAAGGCGAAGGGCTGAGCCGTAAGGAACAGCTGAAGGAACTGGCCGAAGGCGCCACCATCCTCGTCACCAACCGCAAGATCCTCATCTGCGCGATTATCCGCATCATCAACAACCTGCTGCTGTACGGCTTCCCCGTCATCATGCCCCTATACCTGTGCACCACGCACAACGGCGGCATCAACATCTTCAAAACCGAGGAATGGATGCGCATCTGGGGCTTCGTATTCGTGGTCACCCTGATCTTCAACACCTTCTGGGGTTGGTTCATGGATCGTTTCGGATGGGTGTGGCCGATGCGCTGGTTCGGTTGCGCGGTGCTCGCCGTCGGATCCGTCGCCTTCTACTACATTCCGCAATGGTTCGGCGCGAACGCGCTGATGATGATTGTCGCCTCGATCATCGTGGGCATCGGCACCTGCGCCTTCTCGTCGCTGCCGACCATCATGACGTTGTACGCCGGTGAAGGCAAACAGGGCGCCGCATTGTCCGCCTACAATCTCGCGGCGGGCCTCACCACGTTCGCCGGTCCCGGCGTCGCCACGATTCTTCTGCCGGTCATCGGGTACGGCGGCGTGTGCTGGACGTATGCGGCGTTGTATGTGCTGGCATTCGTGCTGACGTTGTTCATCCGGCCGCGGCAGCCCGGATTCGACGAGCATGGCCATCGGATCGCTAAGGCAAAGAACGGAACGGCGCCGCAAGACGATGCGGTGCCGGCGGTCAACACGGTATCAGAGGAGAGCATCGGCGTCGGTGTTGCCGCAGCCGAAGCCGTCTAGACTTAATCGCAATCCAATCGTCAACGACGTTGATATGAACCATCATCCATCAACCAATGCAAAGGAGATCATCATGACCAAACCCATGTCCGCCTTCACCACCGATCTGCAGCATTCCGGCATGATCGCCAGGGATCTGGACGAAACCATCGCGTTCTACACGGAAAAGCTCGGATTTGAACTCGCCGGACTGTTCCATAACGGCGACAACCGTTGCGCGTTCCTGCGCTACGGGCATCTGACCATCGAAACCTGGGAGGGTGAGCCGGCACCCGGCGTCACCGGCGCCATCAACCACTGGGCGTTCGACACCCCGGATATCGAGGCCGCGTTCGCCAACGCCAAGAAGCTCGGTCTGGAGTTCAAGGACACCGAGATTCAGCACATCGACAGCTTCTGGGAGCATGGCATCCGCTACTTCAACGTGTACGGTCCCAATGACGAGACCATCGAATTCTGCCAGATCGTGTGATAACCGGATCCGCAATGGCGGGAAGGGCCGCTGCCCCACCTGATTCCAAGGTAGGGCAGCGGCCCTTCCCGTATCGTGTTCACCTTCGGGGCAGTGGCCTCATGCGTCCGCAGATGCCGTCCACGTAGTCGCGCACGAAACGCAGCGCGGCGCCGATGGTGTTCTGATCCTCGATGCAGATGCTTTTCTTCAGTGTGAAGTCGGTCGTGAACGGGCTGAGCGACTCCGCGCGATGCTTGAGTTCGGTCAGCATGTCGTCGTCCAGATATTGCGCGGCTTCGCCACCGATGATCACGTCGCCCGCGATCACCGAACGGATGTTGACGATCGCCTGCGCCACGTACCCCATCCATTCGTCGAAACGCTTACGATGCCCGCGTTCGCCTTGGCTCAGCACCGAGAAGAAACCGGGCATGCCTTCGCCGTCCTCCAGCAGGGCTTCCGGCGAGCAGTACGGGTCCATGCATCCACGCTGCCCGCAATAGCAGGGTTTTCCGCCGGGCACCAGGCACATGTGCTCCACGGTGCCGTTGGACAGGTTCGGCCCTTGGTAGAGCGTTCCATGGGCGATCACCGCACCGCCCGGGCGCCGTTCCAGATAGATGCAGACGGCGTCGCTGATGCTGGGGTCGAACCAGAGCTCGGCCATGGCCGAAGCGTCCGAGTCGTGGATCATGAGCGCCGGGAATTCGATGTGCCGGGTGAGTTTCTCCAGCGTCAGACCGGTATTGCCGACGATCTGCCCGAAGGTGATCGCGCTGCCGTCCGGGGAGACTATGCCTTGGATGGAGAAGGCGATGCCGAGCACCTGGCTTCCCGAACGCACCACACGCCCCGCGAATTCGGTGACGAAATCGCCGACCATATCGTAGTAGTCGCTGGTGTTGCGGTAGGAGACGCGCTTGCGTTTGCGGGCGATCACCTCGCCGTACAGGTCCACCGCCACCAGCGTGACGCCGTCCGCGCGCATCCTCACGCCGATCGCCGCATGCGATTTCGCGGCGAACACGTGGGTCTGCGCCTTGCGTCCGCCGGTCGATTCCGTCGGCTCGCCTCGTCCGACCAGTCCCTCATCCTCAAGGTCACGCAGATTGGCGGTGATGGTGGGCAGGCTCAGCCCGAGGGTCATCTGCAGATGCTGCTTGGTGGACGGGCCATGCCGGTACAGATGGTCGATTATCGCCTGACGGTTGGCCTGTTTGACCGCTGTGGATGGCATGGGCTTCATGACGTATCCTTTCCGTTTCGCGCGTCGTTGCCTATGTAAGGCCCCTCATTACTTTAGCAAAAGACTTTTTGAAATGTTGCCCTGTCTCGCGTGTTAAAAAAGTATCACAACGAGGTGGTTGGGCACCAAAACACCCGGTTTTCCAGCATGAGAATGGTATTACGCCCAAGGAGGAGCGGACAGACACAACAGACAACGAAGTGCTGGGAAACGAGGAAACATGTCCATAGGATTGCCAAGGAAACTGTTGGCGGGATTCATTGCCATCGCCGTGTTCATGACCGGTGATGGCTTCGAACTCACCTTCCTGTCCAAATACATTGTCGATCAGGGATTCAGCTCATCTCAGGCCTCGCTGATGTTCACCATGTACGGGCTCATGGCCGCGGTCGCAGGCTGGGCGTCTGGCGTGCTCGCCGAGATGTTCGGCGCCAAGCGCATCATGCTCATCGGCGCGATCTCGTGGATCTGCCTGCATCTGGTGTTCCTGACCATGGCATTGCCGTCCGGTTCCTATGCGTTGATGCTCGCGGTGTACGCGATGCGAGGCGTGGGATATCCGTTGTTCATCTACAGCTTCGTGGTCCTGATCTCGCAGACCGTCGATCCGGGCAAGCTCGCCACGGCGATGGGCTGGTTCTGGACGTCCTATTCCTTCGGCATCGGCGTGTTCGGCGCATACCTGCCGAGTTTCACCATCGGATGGGTCGGGGAATACGGCAGCTTGTGGCTGTCCCTGCCGTTCGCGGTTGCCGGTCTGCTGATCTGCCTTGCCCTGGTGCCGTCGACCCGCAACGAGAAGACGGAAGGGATGAGCGCCAAGGAGAAATTCCATGAGCTGAGCCGCGGCGCCACCATCCTCGTGGAGAACCGGCAGATCGCCCTCGCGGCGGTGGTCCGTGTGATCTGCAATCTCACGCTGTACGGATTCCCGGTCATCATGCCGCTGTATCTCGCCACCCATACCAATGGCGGCGGCGCATGGTTCGAAGTCTCGCAGTGGAGCCAGATCTGGGGATTCCAGTTCGTCGTCACCGTGTTCGGCAACGTGTTCTGGGGTCGTATGGGCGACCGTTACGGATGGATGCGGCAGATGCGCTGGTTCGGATGCTGGGGGTGCGTGCTCGGCACGCTGGGCATGTATTACATTCCCCGCTTCTTCGGCGGCAATATGGCGCTGATGTGCGCCGACGCGATTGTGCTCGGTCTGGGTATCTCCGCCTTCGTGCCGATGGGGGCCATATTCCCGGCCCTCGCCCCGGAGCATAAGGGCGCGGCGATTTCCGCACACAATCTCGCCTCCGGCTTGACCACGTTCTTCGGCCCGCTGATCGCCACGGTTCTCATCTCCACCGTCGGTTATAGCGGCGTGTGCTGGGCCTATGCCGGGCTCTATGCGGTCGGTTCGCTGATCACGGTGTTCATCCGGCCGAAGCAGCCCGGGTTCGATGAACGCGGGCGGCGACTGAAGGGCAAAGGCGCCACGGTCCTGGAATCCCGGAAGCCTCTGGAGTCGAGCGGCGAATTGGCGCAGCCCGAACCGGAATGTCGGGGGTAGGTCGTCGCTCGACGGTGAGAGCCCACTCGTCGGTGTCATCGGCCATGGTGCCGTGGCCCGCCGGCAATCGAATATGTAACCAAACAACCAAACAAACAGAAGGAGTACATCATGAAGGCAGTCGTTCTTGAGAAGAAGGGCGTCATCAACGTGCGTGAGGTGCCGGACACCCCGGCTCCGGCGGCGGGGGAGCTCACCATCGCCCCGCATACCGTGGGGGTGTGCGGATCCGATCTGCACTATTACACGCATGGGCGTGTGGGCAAATACGTGGTCGAACAGCCGATGATCCTGGGGCATGAGGCTTCCGGTACCGTCGTCGCGGTCGGCTCAGGCGTCGAAGGCTTCGAAGTCGGCGATCGCGTGGCCATGGAACCCGGCATTCCGGACATGAATTCCCGTGCCAGCAAACTCGGCATGTACAACGTCGATCCGGCCGTGCGTTTCTTCGCCACCCCGCCGGTGGATGGCTGCCTGTGCGAGACGGTCAACCATCCCGCGGCGTTCACCTACAAGCTTCCGGACAATGTGAGCTATGGCGAGGGAGCGCTGCTCGAACCCACCGCCGTCGGCATGTGGGCCGCCACCAAGGCCGGCATCAAACCCGGCGACGTGTGCGTGGTGACCGGCTCCGGCACGGTGGGCATGCTCACCGCCTCCTGCGCGCTTGCCGGTGGCGCATCCAAGGTGATCGTCTCCGACGTTTCCAGCATCAAACTCGACATCATCGGCAAGATTCCGGGAATCGTGCCGGTGGATCTCACCAAGGAGGATCTCGTTGAACGCGTGCGTGAGGAAACCGGAGGCTGGGGAGCCGACGTGATCTTCGAATGCTCGGGTGCCCCCAAAGCCTACGAGACCTTCTTCAAGCTCGTCGCGCCGGGCGGCACCGCCGTCCTCGTCGGCATCCCGGTCGATCCCGTGAGCATCGACATCACCGAGCTGCAGGCGACCGAGGTGCGCATCGAGAATGTGTTCCGTTACGCGAACGTCTACCAGAAGGCCATTGACCTGGTCGCCAGCGGTAAACTGAACCTCAAGCCGTTCATCACCGACACCTATGCGATGGCCGATGCCAAGGCCGCCTTCGACCGTATGGATGAGGGACGTCCCGGCGATATCAAGTTGCAGATTACCGTGGATCGCGACTGAGCCGGGTATGGTTCGGCCCATCCGGTGGGATGGGCCGGGCCGTTCCGCCGGTGATGCCAGGGCAAGCGAAGGGGGCTTCGATGAATGCCGATATCATGTTCGCCGACCGTCGTCGGACCGTCGTGGAATCGGGCTCTGGGGCGTTGGAGGTCATCGTTCCCGATGCCGATGCAGCGGTGCGATGGGCAAGCCACGGGTATCCGAATTCACTGGCCAAGTGGCATCATCATCCGCAGATCGAGTTCCATCTCATCCGTGAGGGTTCTGGGCTGATGATGGTGGGTGATTGCGTGGTCCCCTGCCGCGCCGGGCATGTCGCCTTGATTGGTTCGAATCTTCCGCATAACTGGGTTTCCGATGTGAAGCCGGGGGAGCGGTTGGCCCGACGTGACGTGCTGTGCCATGTGCGTCCCCAGACCGTGAAGGCGTTGATGGCGTGTTTTCCGGAAACCGCCCGGTTCAATCTGGTACTGCGCCGTGCCGCGCGTGCGATGGTGCTGTCCGGGGAGTCGGCCCAGGCTGCCGGAGCGTTGCTGGAGGGGATGGGCGACCATGATCCCGCGCGTCGTGTGGCCGACCTGATCGAGCTGTTCGGCGTATTCGCCGACGCTCCGGAGACCGAGGCATCCACGGTGGTGACGCCGGGGTATGATCTCGAGCTCAGCTCCGACACCGAACGCACGGTGAACGAGGCCATCGCCTATGTCACGGAGAACCTGGCCGGGGAGATATCGCTGGAGGAGGCGGCCCGTCTGGTGTCGATGAGCCCTTCGGCGTTTTCCCGTTTCTTCAAGCGGGCGGCCGGCATCGGATTCTCGGATTTCGTGCGACGGCTGCGTATCGGCAGGGCCAAACGTCTGCTGGCCACAACGGATCGCGCGGTGGCCAGGATCCGGGAGGAATGCGGGTACGACAATGCGTCGAATTTCAACCGGCGCTTTCTGGACGAGACGGGAACGACGCCGTCGACGTATCGAAAGGCTCATCGGAAGGCGGGGCGGAAACCCAGTGATAACGCCGATTGGTGATTTCGCCGATGGGCGGTCACACGACAAGCCCACTAAAATAAAATGATTTTGTAGAAGTTGTCTAACAAGGCAGACTTGAATACGTGAGTTTTAAAAAACGGCTTTTAGAAATAGGGGTGATGCAATGTTCATTTGATATACAAAATGAACAAAAGGTTACAATTAGGAGAGAGTGAACAGAGTTTTGTGCAAAAATAATCCTTGTTTGAACATTAAGCACACGGAATATAACACGAAACGCACAACTCGCTTAAGGGATGAAAAGATGCAATGGGTCATGTATATTGTGATGCAGGTCACAGGCGATTCAGTGTCATGAAGCGTCGTGACGTGACTGTTGCACAACGGCAATCAGCAATAAGGAATAACGCACCACGTTCCAGATCTCTATTAGAGGAGGATCCTACAGTGGCAGAAACTAAGAACAGCGCAACGAAGCCGACTCCGGAAGAAAAGCTTGCCGCAGCCGAAGCTGAAGTGGACGCACTCGTAGCCAAGGGCCAGCAGGCTCTCGTCGAATTCGAAAAGCTCGACCAGAAGCAGGTCGACCACATCGTCGCCAAGGCCTCCGTGGCGGCGCTGAACAAGCATCTCGTGCTCGCCAAAATGGCCGTCGACGAAACGCACCGTGGCCTGGTGGAAGACAAGGCGACCAAGAACATCTTCGCCTGCGAGCACATCACCAACTACCTGGCTGGTCAGAAGACCGTCGGCATCATCCGCGAAGATGACGTGCTCGGCATCGATGAAGTTGCCGAACCGGTCGGCGTGGTCGCCGGCGTCACCCCGGTCACCAACCCGACCTCCACCGCCATCTTCAAGTCCCTGATCGCATTGAAGACCCGCTGCCCGATCATCTTCGGCTTCCACCCCGGCGCCCAGAACTGTTCCGTCGCAGCAGCCAAGATCGTGCGCGACGCCGCCATCGAGGCGGGCGCCCCCGAGAACTGCATCCAGTGGATCGAGCACCCCTCCATCGAGGCGACCGGCGCACTGATGAAGCACGACGGCATCGCCACCATCCTCGCGACCGGCGGTCCGGGCATGGTCAAGGCCGCATACTCCTCCGGCAAGCCCGCCTTGGGCGTGGGCGCCGGCAACGCGCCGGCCTACGTCGACAAGGACGTGGACATCGTGCGCGCCGCCAACGATCTGGTGCTCTCCAAGCACTTCGATTACGGCATGATCTGCGCCACCGAGCAGGCCATCATCGCCCACAAGGACGTCTACGCCCCGCTCATCAAGGAACTCAAGCTGCGCAAGGCCTACTTCGTCAATGCCGAAGAGAAGGCCAAGCTCGAGAAGTACATGTTCGGCTGCGTGGCCGGTTCCGGTGAAAAGCCGGTGCTGAACTCCGTGGTGCCGGGCAAGTCCCCGCAGTTCATCGCCAAGGCCGCCGGCTTCGACATTCCTGAGGATGCCACCATCCTCGCCGCGGAGTGCAAGGAAGTCTCTGACGATGAGCCGCTGACCCACGAGAAGCTCGCTCCGGTGCAGGCCGTCCTCAAGGCCGATAACAAGGAGCAGGCCTTCGAGATGTGCGAGAAGATGCTCAAGCTGGGTGCCGGCCACACCGCCGCCATCCACACCAACAACCAGGAGCTCGTGCGCGAGTACGGTGTTCGTATGCACGCCTGCCGCATCATCTGGAACCAGCCTTCCTCTCTCGGCGGCATCGGTGATATCTACAACGCCATCGCCCCGTCCCTGACCCTCGGCTGCGGCTCCTACGGCGGCAACTCGGTTTCCGGCAACGTGCAGGCCGTGAACCTCGTCAACATCAAGCGCATTGCTCGGAGGAACAACAACATGCAGTGGTTCAAGATCCCGGCCAAGACCTACTTCGAGCCGAACGCCATCAAGTACCTGCGCGACATGTACGGCATCGAGAAGGCCGTCATCGTCTGCGATAAGGTCATGGAGCAGCTCGGCATCGTCGACAAGATCATCGACCAGCTGCGTGCCCGTTCCAACCGCGTGACCTTCCGCATCATCGACTACGTCGAGCCGGAGCCCTCCGTCGAGACCGTCGAAAAGGGTGCGGCCATGATGCGCGACGAGTTCGAGCCGGACACGATCATCGCGGTCGGCGGCGGCTCCCCGATGGACGCCTCCAAGATCATGTGGCTGCTCTACGAGCACCCGGAAATCGCCTTCTCCGATGTGCGCGAGAAGTTCTTCGATATCCGTAAGCGCGCCTTCAAGATTCCGCCGCTGGGCAAGAAGGCCAAGCTGGTGTGCATCCCGACTTCCTCCGGCACCGGTTCCGAAGTCACGCCGTTCGCTGTGATCACCGACCACAAGACCGGCTACAAGTACCCGATCACCGACTACGCCCTGACCCCGTCCGTGGCCATCGTGGATCCGGTGCTGGCCCGCACCCAGCCGCGCAAGCTGGCCTCCGACGCCGGCTTCGACGCCCTGACCCACTCGATGGAAGCCTACGTGTCCGTGTACGCGAACGACTTCACCGACGGCATGGCGCTGCACGCTGCCAAGCTCATCTGGGACAACCTGGCTGAGTCCGTCAACGGCGAGCCCGGCCTGGCCAAGACCGACGCCCAGGAGAAGATGCACAACGCCGCCACCATGGCCGGCATGGCGTTCGGCTCCGCGTTCCTTGGCATGTGCCACGGCATGGCCCACACCATCGGTGCTCTGTGCCACATCGCCCACGGCCGTACCAACTCCATCCTGCTGCCGTATGTGATTCGTTACAACGGCCAGATTCCTGAGGAGCCCACCTCTTGGCCGAAGTACAACAAGTACGTCGCTCCGGAGCGCTACCAGGACATCGCCCGCAATCTCGGCATCGACACCGGCAAGACCCCGGCCGAAGCCGTGGAGAACCTGGCTAAGGCCGTCGAGGATTACCGCGACAACAAGCTCGGCATGAACAAGAGCTTCCAGGATTGCGGCGTGGATGAGGATTACTTCTGGTCCGTGCTTGATCAGATCGGCATGCGTGCCTATGAGGATCAGTGCACCCCGGCTAACCCGCGCATCCCGCTGATTAACGACATGAAGGACATCGCCGTCGGTGCCTACTACGGCGTCTCCCAGGAGGAAGGCCACAAGCTGCGCATCGAGCGCGAAGGCGAGGCCGCCACTGAGGAAGCCTCCGAGCGCTGATTGCAAGAGTCTAATGGCCATGTGCCATTAGCGATATGAGACCAAACGGTTTCATGACCGCGTAACAGGAGTCCGACCCCATTCCGGGGCCGGGCTCTTTGTCATATGTTGTGTATTTTGCTATGTGATGGAAAGCCTTTGGGGCGCCACCGCGACGTGTATTTCCCACCGCGCGGTGGAGGCCCTATGCATAGGCGGCATTACATCAACACCGCCGCAAGAATGCAGCCAAAAGCAATAAGACTGGCGAATGCTTCGGTAATACCAGTTACCACAGGTTTCATGGTTCGGTACCGAGCGGCCACAGGCAGGGCGATGGCACGGGCCAGTAGCAGCACGCTCATTGTCATGAGGAACGGATTATGCCCTGCCACTATGGTCAGCGCCACCAACATCACATGCCATATCCACGATGCTGCCACGTACGAACGCTTCCCACGTTCTCGAATCATGGTTTTGACCACCAATACCGAGCCGTATTGGATGAGTGCGAACAGCGCAGTGGCAATCAGCCCGTTCATGGGCAAAGAACCAGCGGGCCACCAGGCACGGGGTTCAAATATCTGGCTGAATCCCGGCATATTCCGAATCATGGCACGTGCGGCGTCTGTATCGGCTCCGCACGAGGCTTGCGCCGCGTTGAGAGGAATAGCACATGCCGTCTTGGCAGCGCTGCCGAATGACGTGATTACCGTGGCCATCGTCGACGCGGCAATCACCGATACCGCATTGCCCCACAGCGAGCGCTCCTTCCTCAACCACGAGGACAGCATTGATAGCGCGACCAGCACTATATATAAAGGAGCCCAGCGCAGTATGCCGGTATGCGTAATCAGGAATGGCAGGCCAATTACGGTAAGTGCCACGGTATAGGCAATCATCGGTGGCAGATAGCGGTGCGAGAAGTGTGCCTTGAACCAGTGCGCAGCGCTGAACTGCACGCAATAGCACAAAGCCCAAATCGCCAATAGCCAGAGCGTATCAAGATTAGGACCACCGATAATGAAGCCTGCCGCTGCGGGCAGCATAACCATCACCCATGCGCCGGGCTGATTGTCAAACCAATCACGTTTGCGGGTCGTGCGTTGTGCCGTCATAGCTGGCAATAGTATCGTAGCGGCCGGTTCTAGATAAGAGCAATGTGAGACTAATAACGTGTTAACCGACTACCGGCAGTGTGGGAATCCGATTTCAGGCGTGCGCGCGGTATGCGCGGTTATCCGAAGAATATGAGTTGGATTCGCGCTGTTCTTGCGGAAATCATTTGCGATACGAGTAAATGTCGCAGGCTGTGGGGGGGGGGAGCCGAGCCTATTGGCTTGGCAATCATTCGCAATGCAAGTCAATGCCGCCGGCCACGGGGAGTGGGGAACATTCGTTTCGTCCCAGAAAGTGCCGAGGGCCAATGCCGCCAGCTATGGGGGAGTGGGCTTGGACTATTGGCCGGGCAATCATTCGTTGTGTGGACGAATGTCGCCTTCGGCACTGGAGATGGCCTCAGCAATCGGATCCTGACTGAAATCATGATTGCGGTATCCGGGATCATCCACCGGCAGATGCTGTACTAGGGTGTCGAATACCTGACTGTAGATTTTGCCTCGTTGGAGTACCGCATCAAGCACATGCCCGCCGAACGTGTGGTCGTCGGACAAAAAATGCTCATGGAATCCGGCCACGGCAGCACCATGAAACATCACAGGGGAGAAGTATCCGAGCATGGTGCCTTTGACATCGTGGCGCAGGAACACGGCCTGTCGATCGGCCACTTCCACCAACGTGGGGTAGGGTGCCTGTTGCTTGATGACCGCGCGGGTCTTGATGAAACTGAACGTGCCGCGCACCACCACCGAGAAGAAGGTGTTCGCGCGACCGTTGGCCTCAACGATTTTCTTGTTCAGTTCCTCAAGACCAATATCTTCGCGTTCGCACTGATACTGGAATGCCGCCCTATGGCTGTTGGCAAATGGCATCGTGAAATCATCTGGCACGCGCTCGGCCACACCGGATTGGCCGACCTTATATGCGACCCCATCCAAGATAATGAGCTCGCCGTCGAGCCCTTCGCCGGTGCCGATACCCGTATCGCCGTGCTTGAGCAGCTCGCCGATGGTGGTGGTGCCTTCCAGCAGGCCTGGTACCAGTAGGGCCAGGGTGCCATGTTGGTACAGCACGTTTGCGCCATGTTCGTGAATGGGTTTGATGTTTTTTGCCAGTGATTGTGTCACGTCGCTTAGCGTAACGCCCAGTGCTGTACGTCACAATCCGAACGTTCATATTTGGTGCGTGATTTATGACACGTGTGTACGAGCAGACGATTCCCGGTTTCTGCAGTTGGCTGTTCACCCGTAATCGCCAACCTATTCGTATCGAGTCAAGTAATCTTTTTTGATGGTTTATGAGAGTATGGTCGGCGCGAGCACGCGACACGCGCGGATTCCAGTGTCCCGCCTCGATGGTTGAATAAACAAGTTGCCTGATTTGGGCTCGCAAATTGGAATTGAAAAAGCGAGCGCGGGCCGGGAACCACTTCTTGTAGGTGGCAAACGGAGACTGCGCACTGATGTCGGATGACCGCCAGAGGACGTATGTCCAAGGGAGGCCATGCGCGCCGGTGCCCTGAAGAAGCAGGTTGGTAAACAGTACAACGAACATCGCTAGAAAGGGCGGACGGCAATGGCGGGACAGAAAATCCGCATCAGGCTTAAGTCCTATGACCATGAGGTCATCGACCAATCGGCGAAGAAAATCGTCGAAACGGTGACGAACGCGGGCGCAACTGTAGTTGGCCCCGTTCCGCTGCCGACCGAGAAGAACGTCTTCTGTGTTATCCGTTCTCCTCACAAGTACAAGGATTCTCGCGAGCACTTCGAGATGCGCACTCACAAGCGCCTCATCGACATCGTGGACCCGACCCCCAAGGCCGTGGACTCCCTGATGCACATCGATTTGCCTGCGGATGTCAACATCGAAATCAAGCTGTAAGGGAGGAGGAAGCATTATGTCTAATCGCAAGGCTCTGCTGGGCAAGAAGCTCGGCATGTCCCAGGTGTGGGACGAGAACGGCTTCTTCGTGCCCGTTACTCTTGTCGACGTGTCCACCAATGTGGTGACTGCCGTGAAGACCGAGGAATCCGACGGCTACAAGGCTGTCCAGCTCGGCTACGGCGCCATCGACCCGACCAAGGTGACCAAGCCGCTGGCTGGCCACTTTGCCAAGGCTGGTGTCACCCCGCGTCGCCACCTCGTTGAGGTGCGCACCGACGACGTCGATCAGTTCGAGGCTGGCCAGGAACTGGCCGCCGACCTGTTCGAAGAGGGCACTGAGGTCGACGTGACCGGCACTACCAAGGGTAAGGGCTTCGCCGGCACTATCAAGCGTTGGGGCTTCAAGTCCTACCGCCGTACTCACGGCTCTCATAAGAACGAGCGCCGTCCTGGCTCTGTGGGCGCATGCGCCACTCCGAGCCGTATTCTCAAGGGCAAGCGTATGGCCGGCCGCATGGGTCATGTGACCGCCACTACCCAGAACCTGACCGTCGTCTCCGCTGATGTCGAGAACGGCATCATCGCCATCAAGGGCGCCATTCCTGGCCCCAAGGGCGGCATCGTTCTCGTCCGTTCGGCTGTGAAGGGAGCCTGATAAACCATGGCAAACGTTACTCTGAACGTCACTGACGCCAAGGGCCAGGCCGCCGGTACCGTCGAGGCTCCGGTTGAACTCTTCGGTGTTTCCGCTGAAGACGTCAAGGCTCACATCCCGCTGATTCACCAGGTTGTTACCGCTCAGCTCGCTGCTGCCCGTCAGGGCACCCACGCCACCAAGACTCGTGGCATGGTTTCCGGCGGCGGCAAGAAGCCGTGGAAGCAGAAGGGCACCGGTCGTGCTCGTCAGGGCTCCATCCGCGCTCCGCAGTGGTACCACGGTGGTGTCGTGTTCGGCCCGCAGCCGCGCGACTACTCCCAGCGCACCCCCAAGAAGATGAAGGCCGCAGCTCTGCGCTATGCCCTGTCTGATCGCGCCAACGCCGGCCGCATCGCCGTCGTGGACTTCGGTATCACCGAGCCGTCCACCAAGGCTGCTGTCGCCGCCCTGAGCCCGATCACCGAGGACAAGTTCACCACGGTCGTCTTCACTCGTGACAACATCAACGAGTGGCTCTCCGTGCGCAACATCCCGACCGTTCACCCGATTTTTGTCGATCAGCTCAACACGTACGACGTGATCACCGCTCAGTACGTGGTCTTCACCAAGGAAGCTTTCGAAGCTTTCGTGGCTGCCAAGACCGAGCCGAAGGAGGCCTGATTTAGATGGTCGCTATTCACAAGCCCGCGCACGACGTGATTTTGAAGCCCGTCGTCTCTGAGAAGAGCTACGCCCTTTCCGACCGTGGCCAGTACACCTTCGTGGTGGCCAAGGACGCGAACAAGGTGCAGATCAAGCAGGCAATTGAAGAGATCTTCAAGGTCAAGGTGACGAACGTCAACACCCTCAACCGCGCTGGCAAGAAGCAGCGCACCCGCACCGGTTTCGGCCAGCGTGCTTCCCAGAAGCGCGCGATCGTGACCGTCGCCGAGGGCCAGACGATCGACATCTTTGGCAACTGAAGGCTAGCCGAGAAAAGTTAAAGGAAGAACTATATTATGGCTATCCGCGTTTACAAGCCGACGTCCGCAGGTCGCCGCAACGCGTCCGTCTCGGATTTCTCCGATCTGACGCGCTCCACGCCTGAGAAGTCGCTGGTTCGCAAGAACTCCAAGACCGGCGGTCGTAACTCTTACGGCCGTATCACCTCCCGTCACCGCGGTGGTGGTCACAAGCGCCAGTACCGTCTCATCGACTTCAAGCGTTGGGACAAGGACGGCGTGCCCGCCAAGGTTGCCGAGATCGAATACGATCCGAACCGTTCCGCCCGTATCGCCCTCCTGCACTTCGCAGATGGCGAGAAGCGCTACATCATCGCGCCGAAGGGTGTTAAGCAGGGCGACGTCATCGAGACTGGTGCTCAGGCTGATATCAAGCCGGGCAACAACCTGCCGCTGAAGAACATCCCGACCGGTACCGTGGTTCACGCGATTGAGCTCCGCCCACTGGGTGGCGCCAAGATTGCTCGCTCCGCTGGTGCTGCCGTTCAGCTCGTCGCCAAGGATGGCGCTTACGCCCAGCTGCGTATGCCGTCCGGCGAAATCCGTAACGTCGACGCCCGCTGCCGCGCCACCGTTGGTGAGGTCGGCAACGAAGACCACGCCAACGTGCAGCTCGGCAAGGCCGGTCGCGCCCGTTGGATCGGCAAGCGTCCGGTCACCCGTGGTGAGTCCATGAACCCGGTCGACCACCCGCACGGCGGTCGTACCCGCGGTGGTAAGCCGCCGGTTTCTCCGTGGGGCAAGGGCGAAGTTCGTACTCGTCGTCCGAAGAAGGCTTCGAACAAGATGATTGTTCGTCGTCGTCCGTCCGGCAAGAACCGCAAGTAAGGGAGTATCGAGAAGATGACTCGTAGCATCAAGAAGGGCCCCTTCGTCGACGCCCACTTGCAGAAGAAAGTCGACGAGCAGAACGAGAAGGGTACCAAGAACGTCATCAAGACATGGTCCCGTCGTTCGATGATCACCCCTGATTTCATCGGACACACCTTCGCCGTTCACGATGGTCGCAAGCATGTCCCGGTGTTCGTCACCGAGGCCATGGTTGGTCACAAGCTGGGTGAGTTCGCCCCCACGAAGACCTTCAAGGGTCACGTGAAGGACGACAAGAAAGCCCGCCGCTAAGGATAAGGAATAGAACATGGAAGCTAAAGCAATCGCTCGTCACGTCCGTGTGACGCCGCGCAAGGCTCGCCGCATGGTCGACCTCATCCGCGGCAAGAAGGCCACCGACGCCGTCACCATTTTGAAGTTCGCCCCTCAGGCTGCGGCCCTTCCGGTCCGCAAGACCCTGGAGAGCGCCATTGCCAACGCCCGCGTGAAGGCCGACAAGGCCGGCGATCCGTTCCGCGAGAACGACCTGTTCATCAAGGAGACCTTCGTTGACGAAGGTGTGACCCTTAAGCGCTTCCGCGCTCGTGCCCAGGGCCGCGCCGCTCGTATCAACAAGCGCACCTCCCACATCACGGTCGTTGTTGCTACCAAGGAAGGAGCCCGCTAAAGATGGGTCAGAAGATCAATCCGTTTGGCTACCGCCTGGGCATCACCGAGAATCACCGTTCCAAGTGGTTCTCTGACTCCAACAAGGCCGGCGAACGCTACCGCGACTTCGTTCTCGAGGACGATCAGATCCGTAAGGAAATGAGCAAGGATCTCGAGCGCGCAGGCGTGTCCCGCATCGTCATCGAGCGCACCCGTGACCGTGTCCGCGTGGACATTCACACCGCCCGTCCGGGCATTGTGATCGGTCGTCGTGGCGCCGAGGCTGAGCGCGTTCGCGCCAAGCTGGAGAAGTTGACCGGCAAGCAGGTTCAGCTCAACATCTTCGAAGTCAAGAACGCCGCGCTGGACGCCCAGCTCGTCGCTCAGGGCATCGCCGAGCAGTTGACCAACCGCGTCACCTTCCGTCGTGCCATGCGCAAGGCTCAGCAGGACGCCATGCACGCTGGTGCCAAGGGTATCCGCATCAAGCTCTCCGGCCGCCTCGGCGGTGCGGAAATGAGCCGTTCCGAGTTCTATCGCGAGGGCCGCGTTCCGCTGCAGACCCTCCGTGCCCTCATCGATTACGGCTTCTTCGAGGCCAAGACCACCTACGGCCGCATCGGCGTCAAGGTGTGGATCTACAAGGGCGATATGACCGAATCCGAGTTCGAAGAGCAGCAGGCTCAGCAGAACAACCGTCCGGGCCGTCGTGGCGATCGCCGCCCGCGCCGTGGCAACCGTTCCGCCGCTCAGCAGAATGCTCAGGCCCCCAAGGCCGAGGCTCCTGCCGAGGCCACTGCCGCTGCAGAAACGAAGGAGTGAGCAAGAATGCTTATCCCCAAGAGGACTAAGTACCGCAAGCAGCACCGCCCCGTGCGTTCTGGCATGTCCAAGGGCGGCAACGAGATCAACTTCGGTGATTTCGGCATCCAGGCTCTTGCCCCGGCCTACGTGACCAACCGTCAGATCGAGGCCGCACGTATCGCCATGACCCGCTACATCAAGCGTGGTGGCCGCGTGTGGATCACGATCTTCCCGGATCGTCCGTTGACCAAGCACCCGCTCGGCGCCCGAATGGGTTCCGGTAAGGGCGCCCCGGAGTTCTGGATCGCGAACGTCCGCCCTGGTCGCGTGATGTTCGAGATCGGTGGTGTGTCTGAGGACGTCGCTCGCGAAGCCCTCCGTCGTGCTATCGACAAGCTCCCGATGAAGTGCCGCATTATCGCACGTGAAGGTGGTGATATCTGATGGCAGTCGGTACCGCTGATTACTCCATCAAGAATCTCAACGAGAAGACCAACGCGGAAATCGAAGGCTTCCTCAAGAAGTCCAAGGAAGAGCTGTTCAACCTGCGCTTCCAGCACGCCACTGGTCAGCTCGAGAACACCGCCCGTCTCAAGGCTGTCAAGAGCGACATCGCACGCATGTACACTGTGCTGCGTGAGCGTGAGCTTGGCATCAGCCAGGAGCCGGCCGCTACCGAATCCAAGGAGAAGTGATTATGGCTGAAGAGCGTAACTTCCGTAAGGTTCGCCGCGGCTACGTCGTGTCCGACAAGATGGACAAGACGATTACCGTCGAGCTCGAGCAGCGTTCGACCCACCCGCTGTATGGCAAGGTCGTTCGTTCCACCAGCAAGGTCAAGGCCCATGATGAACACAACGACGCCCACATTGGCGACCTCGTGAGTATTATGGAAACTCGGCCTCTGAGCAAGACCAAGCGCTGGCGTCTCGAATCCATTATCGAGCGCGCCAAGTAAGTAAAGTTCGGCAAGGCTCGCCATTTACCGGGGCACCTCGGAAGACCAAGGTGCCCCGGTAAATGGGGAGAACCAGCTCGGCTAAGGAGAATCAATGATTCAGCAGGAAACGCGGCTTCATGTCGCCGACAACACGGGTGCGAAGGAACTCCTCGCCATCCGCGTGCTCGGCGGATCGAAGCGACGCTATGCCGGCATCGGCGACGTGATCGTCGCCTCCGTCAAGGACGCCATTCCTGGCGGGTCGGTCAAGAAGGGCGACGTGGTGAAGGCCGTTGTCGTCCGTACCGTCAAGGAATCCCGCCGTGCGGATGGTTCCTACATCAAGTTCGACGAGAACGCCGCCGTTATTCTCGGCTCCGGCCGTGAACCGAAGGGCACTCGTATCTTCGGACCGGTTGGTCGTGAACTGCGTGAGCACAAGTTCATGAAGATCGTGTCCCTCGCCCCGGAGGTGATCTGACATGGCAGCCAAGATTAAGAGCGGCGACCTGGTCAAGGTCATTCGCGGCAAGGATCGCGGTAAGGAAGGCACTGTCAAGCAGGTGCTGGACAACGACCGACTGATCGTCGAAGGCGTGCAGATCGTCAAGAAGCACGTGCGCGCCACGCAGCAGGGCCAGCAGGCTGGCATCGTCTCCACTGAGGCTCCGATCCATCGCTCCAACGTGATGGTCATCGACCCGGAGACCAAGCAGCCGACCCGCGTGGGCATCACTGTTAAGGAAGAGGCGCGTGACGGCAAGGTCAAGGCCGTGCGTGTACGCGTCGCCAAGAAGTCCGGAAAGGAGCTGGCATGACCGATACCACTGTCGAAGCGCCGGCCACCCCGCGCTTGAAGGTCAAGTACAACGAGCAGATCATCCCTGAGCTCGAGAAGGAGTTCAAGTACTCCAACCCGATGCAGGTTGCTCGTGTGCAGAAGGTCGTCGTCTCCATGGGCGTCGGTGCCGCAGCTCGCGACTCCAAGCTCATCGAAGGCGCCGTCAAGGATCTCACCCTGATCACCGGCCAGAAGCCGAAGATCACCAAGGCCAAGAAGTCCGTTGCGCAGTTCCACCTGCGTGAAGGCCAGGCCATCGGTGCATACGTCACCCTGCGCGGCGACCGTATGTGGGAGTTCCTGGATCGTCTGCTGACCCTTGCGCTGCCCCGTATCCGCGACTTCCGCGGTATCAACGGTCACCAGTTCGATGGCCAGGGCAACTACAACTTTGGTCTCACCGAGCAGTCCATGTTCCATGAGATTGATCCTGATTCGATCGATCACGTGCGCGGTATGGACATCACTGTGGTGACCTCCACCAAGGACGACACGGAAGCTTACGCGCTCTTGAAGCACCTCGGCTTCCCCTTCAAGGAGAACTGATATGGCAAAAACCGCTCTTAAGAACAAGGCGGCCGGCAAGCCGAAGTTCAAGGTGCGCGCTTACACGCGCTGCCAGGTCTGCGGTCGTCCCCACTCCGTCTACCGCAAGTTCGGCCTGTGCCGCATCTGCCTTCGCGAGAAGGCTCACCGCGGTGAACTGCCCGGCGTTACGAAGTCCAGTTGGTAAACATCGACGCTGAAGGTCCGCGGCCCAATCGCTTCTAGAAGAAGCGTGAGGGCGGCGGAAACCATAGCGAGAAAGGGCAACAAGCCCAAATGACAATGACAGATCCGATCGCAGACATGCTTACGCGTCTGCGTAATGCGAGCGCGGCAAAGCACGAGACCGTGGATATGCCGTACTCCAAGTTCAAGGCGAACATCGCCGAGATCCTGAAGCGCGAAGGCTACATCAAGGACTTCACCGCTAAGGAAGCCAAGGTCGGCCAGACTCTTGAGGTCACCCTCAAGTACGGTCCGAACGGTGAGCGTTCCATTCAGGGCATCAAGCGCATCTCCAAGCCGGGCCTTCGTCGTTATGCGAAGTCCGACTCCCTGCCGATGCCGCTCGGTGGCCTGGGTATCGCCATCATCTCGACTTCCTCGGGACTGCTGACTCAGAAGGAATGCCTCGACCGGGGCATTGGCGGCGAAATTGTCGCCTTCGTGTGGTGAGAAAGGAGAGCTGAAACATGGCATCGCATATTGGTAAGCTCCCCATCGCCATCCCCGCTGGCGTTGAAGTCAAGATTGAAGGTCAGAACTTCTCGGCCAAGGGCGCCAAGGGTTCTGATTCCTACGTGATTCCGGAAGGCATCACCGCTGCCGTTGAGGGCAACGAGATCATCGTTACCCCGGCTGATGACCTGCGTCCGACCCGTGCCAAGCACGGTCTGGCTCGTTCCATCATGGCCGGCATGGTCAAGGGTGTGCACGATGGCTACTCCAAGACTCTTGAGATCGTCGGCACCGGTTACCGCGCCGTCGCCAAGGGTCAGGGCATCGAGTTCTTCCTCGGCTACTCCCACACCATCACCGTCAACCCGCCCGAAGGTATCACCTTCAAGGTGACCGACGCCAACCACGTGGTTGTCGAGGGCATTGACAAGCAGGCTGTGGGCCAGGTCGCCGCCAACATCCGCAAGCTGCGCGCTCCGGAACCCTACAAGGGCAAGGGCGTCAAGTACGCCGATGAGCGCATCCTGCGCAAGGCTGGAAAGGCTGGTAAGTGATATGAGCGTAGCTATTCTCGGAAAAGGCAAGAAGGTTGCTCTCAAGCGCCGTCACGTGCGTATCCGCAAGCGCATCTCCGGTACCGCCGAGCGTCCGCGCCTGGTGGTCACCCGTTCCAACCGTCACATGGTTGCTCAGGTGGTCGACGACACCAAGGGCGTGACTCTCGTGTCCGCCTCCACCCTGCAGGCCGACTTTGCCGGTTTCAAGGGCACCAAGACCGAGGCCGCCAAGAAGGTCGGCGAGCTGATCGCCGATAAGGCCAAGGCTGCCGGCATCACCGAGGTCGTTTTCGACCGCGGTGGCAACAAGTACACCGGTCGCGTCGCAGCCGTTGCTGATGGCGCCCGCGAGGGAGGTCTTGCACTGTGAGCGACAACGAAACTAAGGAAACCCAAGTGGCTGAAGAAACTCAGAACACTGTGGCGACCGAATCCAACAACGAGGACCGCAAGGGTCGTCGTGGCCAGCGCGGTGAAGGCCGTCGTGGCGAGCGTCGTAACCGTCGTGAGGAAAACCGCGGCGACGAACTGCTCGATCGCGTGGTGACCATCAACCGTGTGTCCAAGACCCACAAGGGTGGTCGTACCTTCAGCTTCGCTGCTCTCGTGGTAGTGGGCGACGGTAACGGCACCGTGGGTGTCGGCTACGGCAAGTCCCGTGAAGTCCCGGCCGCCATCGCCAAGGGCCAGCTGGACGCCAAGAAGCACATGTTCTCTGTGCCTCGCGTCCGTGGCACCATCACCCACCCGGTTCAGGGTCACGACGCCGCCGGCACTGTTCTGCTGCGTCCTGCTGCCCCGGGTACCGGTGTAATCGCCGGTGGCTCCGTGCGCGCCGTCATGGAATGCGCAGGCATCACCGACGTCCTGACCAAGTCGATGGGCTCCGCCACCGCCGTTAACGTGGTGCGCGCTACCGTCGATGCTCTCAAGCAGCTCGAAGAGCCCGAGGAGATCGCCGCCCGTCGTGGTCTGGCCCTCAACGAGGTCGCTCCCGATGCCCTGCTGCGCGCTCGTGCCGCTGGTATCGATGAGGCTCGCAAGGCTCGTGAAGAGGCTGCCAAGAAGGCCGCTGAAGAGAAGGATGGTGAGTGATACTCATGGCTAAGAACCTGAAGATTACCCTGCACCACGGCATCGTGAACCGTACTCCGGCTCAGCGCGCCACCATCAAGACCCTCGGCCTGAACAAGATCGGCAAGACCGTGATCCGCGAGGATACCCCGGCCAACCGTGGTCTGGTGAACGCCGTGCGTCACCTGGTCACCGTCGAGGAGGTTGACTGATTATGGCAGATAACGAAATCCTGCAGATGCACGATTTGAAGCCCGCCCCGGGCGCCAAGAAGGACCGCACCCGCGTGGGTCGCGGTGAAGGCTCCAAGGGCAAGACTTCCGGTCGTGGCGCCAAGGGCCAGACCAAGCGCACTCACGTACGTCCTGGCTTCGAAGGTGGCCAGCTGCCGCTGTACATGCGCCTGCCGAAGCTCCGTGGCTTCAAGAACCCGTTCCGTGTGGAGTTCCAGGTGGTCAACATTGCTCGTCTCGTTGAGGTCTTCCCTCAGGGCGGCGAAGTGACTGCCGAGGATCTGGTTGCCAAGGGCGTCGTCCGTGGCAACGCTCCGGTCAAGGTTCTGGGCGAAGGCGAAACCACCGTGGCATTCACCCTCAAGGGTGTCAAGGCCTCGGCTTCCGCCAAGTCCAAGATCGAAGCTGCCGGCGGCTCCGTCGTTGAGGACTGATTAGTCCGCGCGAAACGCTGAATATAGCTCTGTGCCCCCGTCCGCCTATCTGGTGGTCGGGGGCACTGCTATTACTATGACCTATCGAGATCATTGATGGCGTTCCGCGCGCAGTGATGCGGTCTCAGCATCAAGTCCTACATTCGCTGGCGCCGATACAATACCCCGATTTTCGGGGAGATGCGTTGTCCATAAAGTCATATTCAGCAAGCATTGACGAGACGCACAGTTGTCTGAAGTAGGCACGTTAGACTATGCTCGTTCGATAGTTTGTGTATTTCGCGCGTCGAGTGCGCGCTAGTGGGAGGAAACCCAGGTGAGGACACTAATCCAGGCCCTGAAGACCAAAGAGCTGAGGAAGAAGATTCTCTTCGTCCTGTTCATCATCATCGTCTACCGCATCGGTTCGTTCATTCCGACGCCGGGCGTGGACTACAACGTGGTGAACAAGTGCATGGCCACCACTGGTAGCGCCTCACAGGAGAACTTCATCGGATTGGTGAACCTCTTCTCTGGTGGCGCTATGCTTCAGCTGTCCATCTTCGCGCTGGGCGTCATGCCGTACATCACCGCATCCATCGTTGTGCAGCTGCTGCGTGTGGTTATTCCGCGCTTCGAGGCCCTGCACAAGGAGGGTCAGTCCGGTGAGGCCAAGCTCACCCAGTACACCCGTTACCTGACCATTGGTTTGGCTGTACTCCAGTCCACCACCATTTTGGTCACCGCTCGCTCCGGCGCCCTGTTCAACTACAAGTGTGACCAGGTCATTCCGGACGGCTCCGTGTGGAACCTCGTGGTCATGGTGCTGATCATGACCGGCGGCACCGGCCTGATCATGTGGATGGCCGAGCTTGTGACCGACAAGGGCATCGGCCAGGGCATGTCCATCTTGATCTTCATGTCCATATGCTCCGGCTTCCTGCCGCAGCTGTGGGAGATTGGCTACGGCACCAACGGCACTGATGGCGATTGGCTGAAGTTCGGCATCGTTGTGGGCGTGCTCGTGGTCATCCTCATCTTCGTTGATTTCGTGGAACTGTGCCAGCGCCGCGTGCCGGTGCAGTACACCCGACGCATGATTGGCCGCAAGATGTACGGTGGCTCCTCCACCTACCTGCCGCTTAAGATCAATATGTCCGGCGTTATTCCGCCCATCTTCGCCTCCTCGATTCTGGCCATCCCGACCCTGATCGCCCAGTTCGGCAAGTCCGACCAGTCTTGGGTCAAGTGGATCAACAGCAACCTCGCGAACACCACTTCGGTGTGGTACATCGCGCTGTATGCCCTGATGATTGTGTTCTTCTGCTTCTTCTACACCTCGATCACGTTCAACCCGGACGAGACCGCAGACAACATGAAGCAGTACGGCGGCTTCATCCCCGGCATCCGCGCCGGCAACGCCACCAGCCGCTACCTGACCTACGTGATGAACCGACTCAACACCGTCGGTGCCGTCTACCTGCTGTTCGTGGCCCTGATTCCGACCGTGCTCATCATGGCCCTCGGACTCAATGCCAAGCTGCCGTTCGGTGGTACCACCATCCTGATTATCGCCGGCGTCGGCCTTGACACCCTGCGTCAGGCCAAGGCCCAGACCGAGCAGTTCCAGTACACCGGCTTCCTGCTCGAGAACGTGGATCATAAGGAAGGCTGACGCCCGCTCAGCAGGCGTCAGCGCGAGGAAGGAGACAGCCCTGTGGGCTGTCGACTGACGGAGCAATCCGTTTCCTCCCACATATAACTCAATGGTTCCCTTAACAAGGGAGCCAAAGCCGTATTAATTTCCAACATAAAAGGAGACCACCATGCGTCTGCTCATCATGGGACCTCAAGGCGTGGGCAAAGGCACCCAGGCTGCGCTGCTCGCTGAGCACTTCAACATCCCCACCATCTCCACCGGCGATATCTTCCGCTACAACATCAAGAACAAGACCGAACTCGGTCTTGAAGCGATGAGCTACACCGATAAGGGCGAGCTGGTTCCGGATTCCCTGACCAACAAGATCGTCAAGGATCGTCTGGCCAAGGAAGACTGTGCCAACGGCTGGATTCTTGATGGCTACCCGCGCAACGCCGCCCAGGTCACCGCACTTGACGAAATGCTGGCCGACCTCGGCACTCCGCTCGACCACGTGGTGGCTCTCGAAGCCGCCCGTGACGTGCTGCTGGAGCGCATGAAGAAGCGTGCCGCCGAGCAGGGTCGTGCTGATGACACCCCGGAGGCCATCGCCAAGCGTTTGGAAACCTACGAGAAGGAAACCGCCCCGCTGCTCGACATCTACGAGTCCCGCGGTCTGCTGGTCGTGGTCAACGGTGTCGGCGACATCGACGAGATCAGCCGCCGCATCATCAGCCACCTGCAGTAGAGGCGGCAAGCCTAGCGGCTACCACAACATTTCGCACATACCCCTATGCGACACGCCGAGTGTCGCATAGGGGTATGTGCGTATATAGTTGACAGTTGGTGTGTCTTCGGATATGCCACAGTAATCATCCAACGGAATAGGACTAGAGGCGCATGGCAAAAGACGGTGTGATTGAGGTCGAAGGACAGGTAGTGGAAGCACTGCCCAACGCAATGTTCCGCGTCGAACTCGAGAACAAGCACATCGTGCTCGCCACGATTTCCGGCAAGATGCGTAAGAATTACATTCGCATTCTGCCGCAGGACCGTGTCGTGCTGGAAATGAGCCCCTACGACCTGAACCGCGGACGCATTACGTACCGCTACAAGTAAAGGTACACAAGAAAAGGATAACCATGAAGGTCAGCCCTAGCGTGAAGAGGATCTGCGAAAACTGCCGCGTGATCCGCCGTCACGGCCGCGTCATGGTGATCTGCGTCAACCCCCGCCACAAGCAGCGTCAGGGCTGAGAGCAGATTCTCCAGCGGCACTAAGTAAATAAGGCACTCTCTCACAGTGCTTCCCGCAAGGGAACGACACTGAACCACGGGTACGTAGGCCCGTGCCGGGAAACCGGACGAGTGGGTGCAAGACCTACGGCAACAAGAAGGAATCGCAATGGCACGTCTTGCCGGAGTCGACATCCCCAATGAGAAGCGCATCGAGATCGCCCTCACCTACATTTTCGGTGTTGGTCGTACTCGTGCCAAGGAAACGCTTGCCGCGACCGGTATTAACCCGGACATCCGCGTCAAGGATCTTACCGACGAGCAGCTGATTACGCTGCGTGACTACCTCGAAGCTAACTACAAGATCGAGGGTGACCTGCGTCGTGAAGTCGATGCAGATATTCGTCGCAAGATTCAGATCAACTGCTACCAAGGCCAGCGTCACCGTAAGGGACTTCCTGTGCGCGGTCAGCGCACCAAGACCAACGCCCGTACCCGCAAGGGCCCGAAGCGTACGGTCGCCGGAAAGAAGAAGGCCACCAAGTAATAGGTGGCATGCTCCGAGCCACGGGATGAGTTCCATCCCATCGTTCGGACGTCAACAAATAAGTTCGTTACTAGGAAACGAGGGTCAATGGCAGCGCCTAAGCAAGCCGCTCGTAAGCCCCGTCGTCGTGACCGCAAGTCGGTCCCGGTCGGCCAGGCTCACATCAAGTCCACTTTCAACAACACGATCATCTCGATCACCGATCCGTCTGGTGCCGTGGTGTCCTGGGCATCCGGTGGCGACGTCGGTTTCAAGGGCTCCCGTAAGTCCACTCCGTACGCCGCTGGTATGGCTGCCGAGTCCGCCGCCCGCAAGGCGATGGAGCACGGTGTCAAGAAGGTCGACGTGTTCGTCAAGGGCCCGGGTTCCGGTCGTGAAACCGCTATCCGCTCCCTGCAGTCCGCGGGCCTCGAGGTCGGTTCCATCACCGACGTCACCCCGCAAGCCCACAACGGCGTTCGTCCTCCGAAGCGTCGTCGCGTCTGAGCACTCAGCAATACCAATCCATCCAAAACCGCTTAGCCGGTGAGTGCACCACCGAGTTCAAGCTGAAAGGATAACCACAGTGCTTATTGCACAGCGTCCGACTCTGACCGAGGAATCTCTGAATCCGCAGCGCTCTCGCTTCACCATCGAGCCTCTCGAGCCTGGCTTCGGCTACACGCTCGGTAACTCGTTGCGTCGCACGCTGCTGAGTTCGATCCCGGGTGCTGCCGTGACCTCCGTGCGTATCTCCGGAGCCCTGCATGAGTTCACCACTCTGCCGGGTGTTCAGGAAGACGTCACCGAGATCCTGCTCAACATCAAGGGCATCGTGCTCACCAGCGAGTATGACGAGCCTGTGGTCATGTACCTGCGCAAGAGCGGCAAGGGCGAGGCTACTGCCGGGGACATCACCCCGCCGTCTGGCGTCACCATTGCCAATCCGGAGCAGCACATCGCTACCCTCGCCGAGGACGGCGAACTCGAGATCGAGTTCACCGTTGAGCGTGGCCGTGGCTACGTGCCTGCCCAGATGAACAAGCAGGACACCGATGAGATTGGCCGTATTCCGGTCGATTCCATCTACTCCCCGGTGCTCAAGGTGAGCTACAAGGTCGAGGCCACCCGTGTGGAACAGCGCACGGACTTCGACAAGCTCATTCTGGACGTGGAGACCAAGCCCGCCATCTCCCCGCGTGATGCGGTGGCTTCCGCCGGTTCGACCCTGGTAGAGCTCTTCGGCCTGTGCCGCGAGCTCAATGCCCAGGCCGAAGGCGTCGAGGTCGGTCCGGCCCCGGTGGCCGAGGAGACCAACCCCGAGATGGCCGTCCCGATTGAGGATCTCAACCTGACGCAGCGTTCTTACAACTGCCTCAAGCGTGAGGGTGTCCACACCATCGGTGAGCTCGTCTCCCACACCGAGCAGGATCTGCTCGACATCCGCAATTTCGGTATGAAGTCGATTGACGAAGTCAAGGAGAAGCTGCAGACTCTGGGTCTGAGCCTCAAGTCTTCGCCGATGGCCTTCGACACCAATAACCTCGAAGGCGGCACCTTCTTCTCGCCGGAAGACGAGTGATTCGTCGCTTTTGATTAACCGTCTGTTCGCACGGCAAGCGGATGCTCGGGCACATGCCCACCTGCTTGCCTGCTTCGGACAATAAGGAGTAAACCCATGCCTACACCTAAGAAGGGCCCGCGTCTGGCTTCCAGCCCTGCGCACGAGCGCCTCATGCTGGCAAACATGGCGACCAGCCTGTTCCAGAATGGCCAAATCACCACCACGCTGCCGAAGGCCAAGCGTCTTCGTCCGCTGGCTGAGCGCCTGATCACCTTCGCCAAGCGCGGTGATCTGCACTCTCGCCGTCGCGTGATGCGCGTCATCCGCAACAAGTCTGTGGTGCACATTCTGTTCACCCAGATCGCTGAGCAGATGGAGCAGCGTGAAGGTGGCTACACTCGTATCGTCAAGATCGCTCCGCGCGTTGGCGATAACGCTCCGGCCGCCATCATCGAGCTCGTCACCGAGCCGGTTGCCAAGAAGGCTGTCGTGAAGGAAGCCGAGGCTGCCACTAAGGTTGTCGAGGAAGAGGCTCCGGCCGTCGAGACCGAGGCTGCTGAAGCTGCTGAGGCTCCGGTCGAGGAGACCGCTGCCGCTGAGGCTGAGGCTCCTGCTGAGGAAGCCGCTGAAGCCGAGAAGGCCGAGTGAGCTGACCGCTAGGTCGCATAGCTAGCTTAAAGGGCTGGAATCCATTTGGGTTCCAGCCCTTTGCGTTATTCGACCATAGCTGGTTCGTCTCTGTATGCCGGCATCGCATCAAAAGTCGAATTATCATCGTGATCATTAAGATGATGGACTATGACACGACTACGCATCGACCTTGCCTATGACGGCGGCGGATTCTACGGCTGGGCCAAGCAGCCTGAGCTGCGCACGGTGCAGGGAACTATCGAGGATGCGTTGCACAAGGTGCTGCGTGTGCCGGTCGGTGACGAGAGAGAGCCGCTGCGACTGACTGTGGCCGGTCGTACGGATACCGGTGTGCACGCTTCGCATCAGGTGGCGCATCTGGATGTGTCTGATGAAACACTTGCTCATTGCCAGGGGCATATGGATGTGCCGCTGACCGAAGCATTGGCTCGCAGGCTTAAGGCCGTGCTGCCTGCTGACATTGTGATTCACGGCATCGCCATTGCGCCGCAGGGATTCGATGCGCGGTTCTCCGCGTTGGAGCGCACGTATGTGTACCGTGTTGCCGACCGTTCATCCGAAGTGGACCCCCGGCTGCGCGGCTGTGTACTGCGCGTGGATGAGTCGCTGGATTTGGATGCGATGAATGCCGCTGCCGCCATGACCATTGGCCTGCATGATTTTGGTTCGTTTGCCACGCCGAATCCGGGTGGTACCACGATTCGTGAAGTCAAGACGGCCTACTGGCGCCGAGTGCCGGTTGCCTCGTTGGTGCCAGACGTATTGGCTGAGAACGAGGCATACCGGACGCCGTCGCTGGAATCCGGCTTGGTTGTATTCACGATTGTGGCCGATGCTTTTGCTCGCAATATGGTTCGTTCGCTGGTCGGTTCCTCGATCAAGGTTGGTTCGGGGCGCAAAACGCTGGAATGGTTTGCGGACAAGATGGCCAATCCGGTGCGAGAGGGGTCAAGCGGGCCAATCGCACCGCAAGGGCTGACTCTGGAACATATCGAATATCCGGCGGATGACCAGTTGGCTGCTCGTGCCGAAGCCATTCGTGCCGTACGTACTTTGTAGATTTCATGGACCTGCAAGTGACCTGCCCGTAACAAACCCGCACATTTGCTGAAACGGGTGCCGCCTAGGTTGAAACCATCAAACCCGGTTGCGGCTTGCGGCGTCAGCGTGCGCCTCAAGCATGGCAAGCCTGCAGCCGTCAGAGCAAGGAGCAGGTACGATGATTGAATCCGCGGCACGCCGACTGGCCCACGAACTGGTGAATCGCCGTGAGGCAATCAACCGTGAGCTGTCCCGCAACGGCGTGCGCTTCGGCATCTACAAGAACGGCGAATACCACGACCGTTTGTTTCCATACGATCCTGTACCACGCATTATCGAATCCGACGAGTTTGATGAGCTTGAGAAAGGCCTGAAGCAGCGTGTCAACGCACTCAACGCCTACCTGAAAGACATTTATTCGGACAAGGCCATCATTCATGACGGTGTGGTGCCGGAGGAATACGTCTACACGTCTGTCGGATACTTCCCGCAGGTCAACGGTGTGACCCCTCCCGGTGGCATTTTCGCGCATATCGCCGGTGAGGATTTGGTCCAGGGTGAGGACGGTCGCTGGTGGGTGCTGGAAGACAACCTGCGTATTCCGTCCGGTGCCAGCTACCCGCTGTTCGTACGCGATATCGAACGCCGTATCTCTCCACGACTGTTCCGTGACGTGCGTATCCGAGACAACCGTGAATATCCGCGTCTACTGCGCAAAGCCATGGATTTCGTCTCTACTGAAGGTATCGTCGTGGTCCTCACGCCAGGCCGATACAATTCCGCGTTCTTCGAACATGCCTACTTGGCTGAGAAAACCGGTGCCGCACTTGCCTTCCCTGAAGACCTTGAAGTGGTGGACAACAAGGTCTATTTCTTGGATTACGCCGGCAAGCGTCACCGTGTGGGCGTGGTCTACCGCCGTCTCTCCGACGAGTTCCTCGATCCGTTCTCCTTCAACCCCGACTCCGTGATTGGTGTGCCCGGGCTCCTGTCCGCCTACCGTGCCGGCAATGTGGCCATCGTCAATGCTCCCGGTAACGGCGCGGCCGACGACAAGGCCATCTACTACTTCGTGCCGCAGATGATTAAGTACTATCTCGGCGAAGAGCCCATCCTCCACAACGCTCCCACCTACATGCCTATGTTTGAGGCCGACCGTAAGGAAGTCCTGAATCGTATGGGCGAGCTGGTGATTAAGGATGTGGCCGAGGCCGGCGGCTATGGTGTGGTGTTCGGCTCGTCGCTGGATGCCGCCGCACGTGAGGAACTGGCCGACCGCATTAAGGAGGAGCCACGTCGATTCATTGCACAGGAGGTCATTCAGTTCCGCGATATCGACGTGGTCGATCCGAAGACCGGCGAAATGTCGCCGCGCAAATGCGATCTGCGCGCCTTCGTGGTGACCGGCAAGAACACGCATGTGTGGTATTCGGGCCTGACCCGTTATTCGTCCGTGCCTGGCCAGATGATCGTCAACTCGTCGCAGGGCGGTGGATTCAAGGATACGTGGGTGTTGGCGCCGGAGACCGGAGTGGAACACGAATACGATACAGAGGTGCAGATGGCGAACCTGCTGAGTCAGTCGCGTCACCATTCGCTGGCCTTGGTCACCGCTTCTAAAGCGGACAATCTGTATTGGTTGGGCCGATACACCGAACGTGCCTTCACCACCCTGAACCAGTTCTTCCCGTTCTATGACCGTGTGATGGACACTGATGTAGACGCCTTCCGGCCCTTCGCTCATGCCCTCGATCTGCCCGAGGACTTCGAGGACTTTGATGGGTTCGTGGAAAGCTTCCTGTACGACGGCTCGAACCCGGACTCCGTGCGTTCCGCAGTTACTTCCGCGTTCAACAATGCCGTGATTCTGCGCCCGGAACTGAGCTCCCGACTGCTGCAATACGTCGAACTGGCGATGACCAACATTACAGATGCCGCCAAGCATGCAGCCGATGCCGAGGACATCTACAACCAGCGAGACATCACCGATGACATGCTCGCCTTCTGGGGCGGCATCGAGAATTCGCCAGTCGATCCCACGCTAAAGGCCTTTATCTTCATCGGCAAGTATCTGGAACGCATCGATTTGTACACCCGTTTTGGGCTCACGATGGAAGAAATGGAAGCCCCGCTGAAGAAGCTGGCCTCCTATTCGATGATTCTCGACGGTATGCCGTTGCCGAGCTGTTTCGCCGACGGACTGAGTTGGCTTGTCGGCCAGCTGCCGTCTCGCGGATATCAGGAGGTGGCCGATTCTCTGAAGAAGTACCTTGACGATTATTCCGGCAGAGTCAGCGCTTTGGCCATCAAGGACATGGGCTCGCTCAGCTCCATGAACATGGATGCCAAGCGCCCCTGACAGGTTGCAATGGTATGGTGGTATGGCTTCAAGCCGTATGCGCCCGCTACATTTTTGCGAGCGGGTGCGGCGGCCACTGTATCTGTAGTGCTGCTATCCCGAAATGTGCCGGCCGCTGGTGCGTGAGTATTGTGCAGGAGACGTCGTGAAAAAACTCGTGTTCGACTATGAGATGAAGCTGTCCTTCAGCTCGCCGGTCACCGACCACAGGTTCCAGTTGCGCTGCATACCGGCCACCGGTCCGCGCCAGCAAGTGATTGACGTCGAAGTGAAGATTCAGCCAGAGACTGAACTCGAAACCACCATCGATTCCTTTGATTCCGTGGTGATGACCGGCTTTGTGCCCGAGCCGCACGACATGTTCAGCTATTCGGTGACCGGCATCGCCTTTGTGGACAACGAACACATCAAGAAGGAAATCTACAAGCCACTCTACCGGTTCAATTCTGCGCTGACCATTCCTGGCCCATCCGTAGAGGCGATGATTGCTGTATGCCGTGATCGTCTTGCCGCGCTGCCTGCTGATGCTACGCCGGTGCAGCAGGCTGCCGAAATGATGGACGAGGTGTACAAAGCTTTTGTATATACTCCCGGATCCACCACGATTCGCACCACCGCCGAACAGGCCTTGGCACAGCGCAAAGGCGTATGCCAGGACTATGCGCATGTGATGCTGTCCGTGTGCCGGCATGTCGGCCTGACTGCCCGGTACATTGCAGGACTGCTCGGGGGAGAAGGCGCCACTCACGCTTGGGTTGAGGTCTATCAGGATGGCCGATGGGTCGGCTTGGATCCCACGCATAATCGTTTGGTGGACGACAACTACATCACCATCGCCCACGGCCGCGACTACCGCGACTGCATGCTCGACATCGGCATATTCTCCGGCTACAACGTCCAGCAGACCCAGTGGGTCAATGCTTCCGTGCATGAACAGGTGGCGTAGACTCACAAAACCCCGACTTGCCGCGTCGCCGGGATGTGGCATAATAAACAAGTTGCCTTTTGGGCAGCATGGATGAATGTCCGAGCGGTCTAAGGAGCACGCCTCGAAAGCGTGTGAGGTGAAAGCCTCCGCGAGTTCGAATCTCGCTTCATCCGCAACCAAGCCCCCGAAGTCTTGCACTTCGGGGGCTTTGCGTTGGTGCGGTAGCCGCATTGCCTGTTATCGAGTTCGCCAAGCAATGCGAGTATGGCGTCATCATCAATACCTATGGCTCGGGTGGCATGGGTCTGTCCGACAATATCGAAGAGACATACCGGCTGGGTGCGGATGGGTGGATTTTCTTTACCGAACGCGCGCTGGAGAACAAGGGTGAGGTACTTCAGCAGCCGTATCCGGTGGTGTTGGGCGGCGATTATCTGTCGTATGGGAAATGCGATCAGGTGACCATGCCGAACACCGAGGCGGTGCGGTTCGCGGTCGGGCGTTTGCTGGACACAGGTGTGAGAACCATCGCCGTTATCGGCGCCTCACCCGGCATGCATGGTTGGGAGGACGTTCACGATCAGCGCGACGGCACGCAGTCGCTGCGTATCCAGGGGTATGTGCAGGCTCATGAAGAGCGCGGTTTGACCGTGGATTGGCGGTATGTCATTCCTCTGCTCGGCTGGAATCAGCATGGCGGTGTGCAGGCCGCGGCATCCATGCTGGATTCGTTGCCGTGCCCTCAGGCGGTGCTGTGTCTTAATGATGCCATCGCGCTCGGTGCTATTCACGAATTGCAGCGGCGTGGGCTGCGAGTACCGGCCGATGTACAACTCATCGGCTTCGACAATGTGCCGGAATCCGAGTACTCGGTGCCGGCGCTGACCACCATCGATCCGCATGTGGATGATTACGCCAAACATGCCGTGGATATGCTTATCGAACGCATTGAAGGATATTCCGGGCCGGCGCGCACCTACACCACCGATTTCACCGTGGTGGAGCGTGCCTCGACCAAGCTCGCTCGGTAACGTGCAGTTCCTGTTTTTTGCGCGTAATCGGGCGATCTGCCTGTGCCGTCTATATCCCTACGCAAACAAAGCGGAGTCTCCGGAGGGATAACCAAGCTGGAATGCGGTGTATGCATGCTTGGCGGCCAGGGCGGCAAGCACTAGCAAGGTATCGCTGTCGGATTGGGAGGTGGAATCGGCCACGGCCTTGATTTCAGCACGGGCGCAATCCATTTCGATGGCGGAAGCCGTAGGCACGGTTTGTCCGCTGGCCTTGTCTTCGATGGTGGTCGGATCGGCCAGCAACTGGTCGATGGCATAGACCTTTTGCCGTGGGTCTTGGCTGTCGCCGGCGTCGGCAGTTGAACCAGAATCGCTGAAGCGCTTATTCGCCAGCGACACCAACTGCTGTCCGGCGGTCTTATGCATGTCGCTCAATGTGAGTGTTGCACCGGCTGTCACCCCGCGGGCGGCCAACACTTCGAGGGCAAATCCGGCGCGGTCCTCGGCAATAGCCATCGCATCCAATGCCGATCGGTCGATGGTTGCGGAAGTGATGCCATCAAGACGGGCCGGCGTGACTTCTGGCGCGCTTTGTCCGAATTTGCCGGCCAGCACGGTCAATCGTTGCTTGGTCTGGGCGTTGCGCAACGTTCCTTCGGCAAAGCGCCCGGAACAGTGTCCGGCAACATCGATCCATGCCAGGGGAGCGGCCAATCCGTTGCCGTACTGCACCATGAGCGGAGTGCCCTTGGCCGGAGTCGTGGCAAAGTTCGCCAACGTCAGCGCGCTCTCGCAGGGACTCATCGTTCGTTCCGCTTCGGCTCGGTCCGCCAATCGAGGCATCGAGCATGCAGAAAGCGAACATATGAACGCACCCGCGCATACGCCGGCCATGAGTCGGCGGAAACCAGTCAAGGGGGAGCGTGTCTGCATGGAAATCTACACTAATAGCTAACTGTGACCACTCAAGGCCATTCGCCACATAACTTCATAGGAGGTACGGATCGATGGAACTGGACCTGACAGGAATGCATAAGCTTGCCGCCGAGCAAGGAATCGACCCCGAAACCTTGGACGATGCGCTGGCAGAGGCTCTTCGTCTTGCTTACCTCAAGACCCCGCATGCGGCCAAGCACGCCCGTGTGGAACTCGATGAGCGCGCCGGCAGTTTTACTGTGTGGGCGGCCGACGATATTCCGGTCGAACCCACCGAAGACGATCCGCACCCCGCTCCTGAACTGGGTGAGGAATACGACGACACCCCGCACGACTTTGGCCGACTCGCCGCCGCAACCGCGCGTCAGGTCATCACCCAACTGTTCCGCAAAGTCGAGGATGAGAAGGTGTTCGGCGCCTTCTCCGGACAAAAGGGCAAGCTGGTTACCGGCATCATCCAGCAGGATGCTTCCGATCCCACCAACGTACATGTTGCCATGGGTGAGGTCGAAGCCATTCTGCCTCGCCGCGAGCAGGTGCCGGGTGAGCGCTACCGTCACGGCGAACGCATCCGCGTATACGTGGTGAATGTGGCCCGCGGCATCAAGGGCCCGGAAATCGTGGTCTCCCGCTCCCACCCGGAACTGGTGCGCAAGCTGTTCGAACGCGAGGTGCCGGAACTGGTTTCCGGTGCCGTGTCCATCATGGCGATTGCCCGCGAGGCCGGTGCCCGCACCAAGCTTGCGGTCAAGGCCAACACCGATGGCGTCAACCCGAAGGGTGCTCTGATCGGCCCCAGCGGCGCTCGCGTGCGTGCCGTCATGGAGAACCTCGGACCGGAGAAGATCGACATCGTCGACTACTCCGATGATCCGGCCAAGTTCGTGGCTGCCGCGCTGTCTCCGGCCGTGGCCACCGGCGTACAGGTGATCAGCGAGAAGAACAAGACCGCAATCGCCTTCATCCACGATGATCAGCTGTCTCTTGCCATCGGCAAGGAAGGTCAGAACGCTCGTCTGGCCGCCAAGCTCACCGGCTGGAAGATCGGCATCGAATCCGCCGAGGCGCATGCCAAGAAGGTCGCTGAAGAACAGGCTGCCGAGCAGGCTGCCGAGCAGGCTGCAGCACAGGCCGAATAGCTTGGGAGAGCCCGGCTTCCGGATCGAATGATTCCGAGTAGCCGGCGGATATACATTGCGAGCCGCGTCAACAATGACGCGGCTCGCGCTATTCCGTGCTATCCAGCGCTATGAGTATGCTGGATTGGCGTATGTGGGTTGGCGCAGTGTGCGCAAAATCTCCCACACCAGAGACGAGGTAACACGATCATGGTCGCACGATGAGACAGGGTAGGCTTGCCGTCATCACCAACTGACCACGCCCATGTACGCGTGGTCACAGATAGGAGTAATTAGTGGCGAAACCACGCGTATACGAACTGGCTAAGGACTTGAACGTCGATAGCAAGACCGTTCTTGAGAAGCTCAAGGACATGGGTGAATTCGTTAAGTCCGCTTCCTCTACGATTGAACCGCCGGTGGCACGTCGTCTGAAGGCCGCGTTCGACAAGGACGATAAGGGCGATGCCAAGCCCGCGGCTTCTGCGCAGAAGCCTGCGGCCAAGCCGACACAGCACAAGCCGGCTGCCGCTGCAACACATCAGGGTGCCGCACCGGCTGCAGCAACTCCGGGCCCGCGCCCGCAGGCGGAACGTCCTGCGGCTCCGGCCCCCGCACGTCACAATAATCAGCACGATAACGGCGGTCGTCCGAGCCGTCAGGGTCAAGGCCGTCCGAACGGTAATCGTCAGGGCCAGGGGCGTCCGAACGGTGGCCAGCCCGGTCAGCACCAGAACAACCGTGGTGGCCAGGGCGGTTCTCGTCCGACTGCTGGAGGCAACGCTTCCAACGCGATTCCGCGCCCGCATGCGCAGGGTCCGCGTCCGGGCAATAACCCGTTCTCCCGTAAGCAGGGCATGCACTCTCCGACTCCGGGCGATATTCCGCGCCCGCATCCGATGGCTCGTCCGACCACTGAAGGTGGTCGTGGCGGCCGTCCCGGTCGTCCAGGCCAGGGCCAGGGTCAAGGCCGTGGTGGATTCCGCGGTGGTCGTCCGGGCCAAGGCGGTCAGGGCGGTCCTCGTCCCGGCCAATGGGGTCATAACCGTCCGGGTCAGGGCGGTGCCGCACAAGGCGGCGGCGCTCGCGGTGGATTCCGTGGCGGCCAAGGCGGCGGCAGCAACTTCCAGGGCGGCGGAGCCCCGAGCAATGGTCCCGCACGCGGCGGTGGCCGCGGTGGTCGCGGCGGTACTGCTGGTGCTTTCGGCCGTCAGGGCGGCAAGTCCTCGAAGGCCCGTAAGAACCGTCTGGCAAAGCGTCATGAGTATGAGGAGCTGAAAGCACCGACCATCGGCGGCGTTCGCATCCCCAACGGCAACGGCCAGACCATTCGCCTGCGTCAGGGTGCTTCCTTGGCTGATCTGGCGGAGAAGATTAACGTCAACCAGGCCGCACTGGTCACCGTGCTCTTCCACCTGGGCCAGATGGCTACCGCCACCCAGTCCCTGGACGAAGAGACCTTCCAGATCCTGGGTGAGGAAATCGGCTGGAACATCCAGCTCGTTTCCGCCGAGGAGGAAGACAAGGAGCTGCTGCAGCAGTTCGACATCAACCTTGACGAGGAAGAGCTGCAGGATGATGAGGATCTGAAGCCTCGTCCGCCGGTCGTCACCGTCATGGGCCATGTCGATCATGGTAAGACCCGACTGCTGGATACCATCCGCAAGACCAACGTCATCGCACGTGAGGCCGGCGGCATCACCCAGCGTATCGGTGCATACCAGGTCACGGTGGATCTCGAGGGCGAACCTCGCAAAATCACCTTCCTTGATACCCCTGGCCATGAGGCGTTCACCGCTATGCGTGCCCGTGGTGCCGAGCTCACCGACGTCGCAATCCTTGTGGTCGCAGCTGACGATGGTGTGATGCCTCAGACCGTTGAGGCCATCAACCATGCTCAGGCAGCCAAGGTGCCGATCGTCGTGGCCGTCAACAAGATCGATGTGCCCGGTGCCAACCCGGAGAAGGTCCGTGGCCAGCTCACCGAGTTCGGTCTGGTTCCTGAGGAGTATGGCGGCGACACCATGTTCGTCGATATCTCCGCCAAGCAGGGCACCAATGTCGATAAGCTGCTCGAGGCCGTGCTGCTCACGGCCGATGCCGAGCTTGATCTGCGCGCCAACCCCGACATGGACGCTCGTGGTGCCACCGTCGAAGCCCGACTCGACAAGGGCCGTGGTGCCGTGGCCACCGTGCTGGTGCAGTCCGGTACGCTCCACGTGGGCGATGCCATCGTGGCCGGCACCTCGTATGGTCGTGTGCGTGCCATGTTGGACGAAAACGGTCGTGCCATGGATGCGGCTGGCCCGTCCACGCCTGTCCAGGTGCTGGGCCTGACCTCCGTGCCCACCGCCGGCGACTTGTTCCTGGTGGCTTCCGATGATCGTGCCGCCCGCCAGATTGCTGAGAAGCGTCAGGCTACCGAGCGCGCTGCTCAGCTGGCCAAGCGTCGCAAGGTCGTCTCCCTTGAGGACTTCAAGAAGAAGTTCGCCGAGTCCGAGATCGATATGCTCAACATCGTCATCAAGGGCGATTCGTCCGGTTCGGTCGAGGCGCTCGAGGATTCCTTGATGAAGATCGAGGTGTCCGACGAGGTCGGCATCCAGGTCATCCACCGCGGCGTCGGCGCGATTACCCAGAACGATGTCAACCTTGCCACGGTCGACAAGGCCGTCATCATCGGCTTCAACGTGCGTCCGAACCGTCAGGTCGCGGACCTCGCCGAGCGCGAAGGCGTGGAGATCAAGTACTACTCGGTCATCTACCGCGCAATCGAAGACATCGAAGCATCCCTCAAGGGCATGCTCAAGCCGGAATACGAAGAGGTCGTCACCTCCCACTCCGAGATCCGCGAGATCTTCCGTTCCTCCAAGTTCGGCAACATCGCCGGCGTTATGGTGCAGGACGGTGAGGTCAAGCGTGGTACGAAGTGCCGTATTCTGCGCAATGGCGTGGCCACGGTCAACGACCTCGAGATTTCTTCGCTGCGTCGTTTCAAGGACGATGTGCAGTCCGTCAAGGAAGGCTACGAGGCTGGTATCAACCTCGGCACCTTCAACGACATCGAGCTTGGCGACATCATCGAGACCTTCGAGATGCAGGAAGTCGAGCGCAAGTAGTCATTCTGGTTCTCCTCAAGGAGAGCCCCTCACTTTTACCGGCTCCCCCTTTTAGGGGGAGCCGGCTGCGAAGCAGACTGAGGGGGCTCCGGTTTTTGCTGGGTGCCTCCTCTATTTTTGTATTCACTTGATTTGCGGCTATCGCCGCTACTTCGCCTACGAACAGCCCACTGGGCTGTTCGCTTAACGGCTCAGCCCCTCAGTCGTCTAACGACGACAGATCCCCCTAGGAGGGGGAGCTAGAAACACGACAGAAAAGGAAATTCCCATGGCAGGAACCAACCCACGTGCCGCGCGTATTGCGGCTCTGATTCAGCGTGTGGTCGCCTCGTCCATCGAGCATGAGCTGCACGACAAGCGACTGTCCAGCATCACCGTCACGGAAGTGCGTGTGACCAATGATTTGCAGATCGCCAAGATCTACTGGACCCAGCTTGGTCATGAAGGCCACGAGGATGGCGAACGTAAGCGTGCCCAGCAGGCTCTCGATCAGGCCAAGGGACATCTGCGTACTTTGGTGGGCCACAAGGCCGGCTTGCGCCTGACCCCGCAACTGCAGTTTGTGTTCGATGAAGTGCCCGGCGAGGCCCACGAGATCGAAGATATTTTGGCTATGGCCAAGAAGCGCGATGAGGATCTTGCGCGCGCCCGCGCCACCGCTCACTACGCCGGCGACGCCGACCCCTATAAGCACGACGACGAGCCGGAAGATGAAGGCCTCAACGATGAGGAATACTCTTCCGACGAAGAGTAGTTTCCCCGCAACCTCCCTCTGACGAGGGAGGTGCCCCAAAGGGGGCGGAGGGAGAGACCATGCCGAAGGCATGGATAAAGGGAACACCGCATATGCCTCAAACAACTCCAAGCGGCCTGCTCGTCATCGACAAGCCGCAAGGCGTGACCAGTTTCGATGCAGTGGCCGCCGTGCGCGGCGCGTTGCATATCAAGAAAGTCGGTCACGCCGGCACACTTGATCCGATGGCCACCGGAGCGTTGGTCATCGCATTCGGCCATGCCACGCGTCTGCTCAATGCCATCGTTGCACATGATAAAACCTATGAGGCCACCATTCGTCTCGGCTTGCGCACCACCACCGACGATGCCGAAGGCGAGGTGCTTGTCGATGACGAAGTCCGCTCCCGCTGGCTGGAGCTGTCGTCGCAGCTGACTGAAGGTGATCATAGCGAGGGACCATCATCATTGCCAGCCTCCTCGTGGCAGCAGCTACTCACTCGCACTATCGCCGCCAACTTCACCGGCGATATCGAGCAAATTCCCAACACTTTTTCCGCCATCAAAATCAATGGTCAGCGGGCTTATGACTTGGCCCGCGAAGGCAAGGATGTGGAGCTTAAGCCACGTCCGGTCACTATCAGCGAATTCACTGTGCTGGCTATTCGCAGTGGATTCGTGACGGGGAAACAGTCTGATGAAGCGTTGCAAGAGCGCGGAATGGTTTCAGTATTGGACGTCGATGTACGCGTCAGCTGCTCGTCGGGTACGTATATTCGCGCATTGGCCCGTGACTTGGGCGACAAGTTGGGTGTCGGTGGTTATCTGACCCGTTTGCGCCGCACCAGAGTCGGCAACTTCGCCCTGCCGGACGACACCAGCGGGCTTCTTTCGCCTGATGCGGTGAGTGAGACGCAGACCCATACGGTCACGGCTCATACCGAGCAGAAAACGTTTACCAATCGCGAAGGCGAAACCATCACTCGCAATAAGTGCGTGCTCGACACCCCGGAAGGGCTTGACGGCGCTGGTCGATGCGCATGGCTGATTGGTCGCTCATTGACCATGGAACAGGCCGCCCGCAGCGCCATGCCCGCTCTTGACATCACGCCGGAGGAAGCTGCGGAGCTGCGTTTTGGACGTCGCATCGAGCGCACGATTCATGAGCCTGCCGCCGCCATCGTGCCGCAAACCCATGATGTGGTGGCCATCATCGAGAAGGCGAATGGCCATCAGGCCAAGCCGATTACCGTATTCCCCCTCGCGTAAACTCGCGTACAGCGAGACTTGATTGAATGCACGAATAAAGGAACCACACAACTTATGGAAATCACGCACTTGACTCCTGACGCCGAAGGCTCGATTGCCTGGCCTTCGTTCAGCAACGACAAGAAGGCCGTGGTGACGCTGGGCGCATTTGATGGCATGCATTTGGGTCATCAGGCCGTGATCAACCGTGTGGTGGAACTCGCTCACCGGCATGACGCGTTTTCCATCGTCATTCTGTTTGATCCGCGTCCTGCGTTCGTGCACGGTTGGGCCGGCGCGCACAACGGTGAGGAACCGACACAGAGCAATGTGGATGCCGATGCGCTGACCGGCATTGACGAGCGTCTGCGTCGTCTTGAAGAGTTTGGCGTGGATCATGTATTGGTGGTTCATTACACGCTGGCTTTTGCGGATAAGTCCTACATCTTTTTCCTTGGCCAGCTGACCGGCAAGCTCGGCATGCGCACGTTGGTACTTGGCCAGGACGCCGCCATGGGCAAGGGACGCGCAGGCGATGTCAAGCATATCGCCAACCTCGCCGCCGCCACCGGTGTCTTTGAACTTGATGTGGTTGATGACCGTGGTCCTGGCGAAGTGCGTATTCCGCGTGATTTCCGGCCCGAAGCCCCGACCGAATGGGGCGAGCCTGCCGACCCGCTGGCCAATGTCACCAAGGCCGAGCGCCGTGCCTGGAGCAAGAAGAACCAAGCCAAGGCCATGCGCGCCTGGAGTTCCACTAATGTGCGCTATCTGCTTGCCCACGGGCGCATTCAAGACGCCAACGCCATTTTGGGCGTGCCGCACGCCATCGAAGGCAAAGTGGTGCACGGCGAGGAGCGAGGCCGTACCATCGGATTCCCCACCGCCAATCTCGGCTCGGAAACACAGGGATACATTCCTGTGGACGGCGTCTATGCCGGCTGGCTGGTGGATGGCGACAACCGTTGGCCTGCCGCCATTTCCATCGGCACCAAGCCTACTTTCAGCGAGAAGACCGGACTTCACGAGCGTGTGGTCGAGGCATATGCCATCACCGGCGACTGGCTCGACCTGTATGGGCATAATGTCCGCGTGGAATTCGTGGGTTTCCTGCGCCCCCAAGTCAAGTTCGATGGACCGGACCAGCTGGTTGCGGAACTCAAGCGCAATGTGGAGGAAACCAAGCGCCTTACCGCTTGATACTGCCCATTACTTCCGTACGCCTAATGCATGAAGCGCATCGGCAAGCGTGCTCGCCTCGACGAGTTTCAGCCCATCAACATGCACCGGTTTGCGCAAGGGTGGAATGACCGCCGTAGTGAACCCGAGGCGTGCTGCCTCGCGCAAACGATATTCCATGCGCGGTACGGGACGAACCTGCCCGGTCAACGATATTTCTCCGATGGCACAGGTGGAGCGGGCAATCGGCTTCGATGTGGCCGCGCTTGCCAGCGCTCCAACAATGGCCAGATCCGAACCGGGCTCCTTGGCCTGACCTCCGGCAATGGTGGAAATATACAGATCGTTGGAAAGCAGATTGAGTTTGCTGTGCCGGTACAGCACGGCGACCAACATGGCAATGCGGCTGGGATCCACGCCATTGACGGCACGCCTTGGCGTAGGCAGCACTGAATTGGTGACCAATGCTTGCACTTCGATAGGCAGGCTGCGATGGCCGTCCAGCGTGAATGTCACGCATGTGCCCTCCACGGGAGCGTCATTGGCTGATTCCGGGCCATCTCCGGACAAGAACAGTCCGGCGGGGTCGGTGACTTCTTCGATGCCTTCGCCGCTCATGTCGAAGCACCCCACCTCATCGGTCGGGCCGAAACGGTTTTTCGCTGCTCTGAGCATTCTGAGGGCCGTTTCGCTGTCTCCCTCAAACTGGCAGACCACGTCGACCAAATGCTCGAGGGTACGAGGCCCGGCAATTGAGCCGTCCTTGGTCACATGACCCACCAAAAACACGGGGATATCGAGAGTTTTAGCGGTGTCGATCAGGGCGCTTGCCACCTCTCGCACCTGTGTGGAACCGCCCGAGATGCCATCGACTTCCTGCGAAACAATGGTCTGTGCCGAATCGACGATGGCCAGTGCCGGTTTGTTCTGCTCTATTAAGCCCAATACGGTAGCCAGATCGGTGGTGGCGGCAAGCAGTAGATTCGGTTCCACTGCATTAATGCGGGTGGCGCGTAGACGCACCTGTGCCTGTGACTCCTCACCGGAAATATAGAGTACCGTGTGAGCGCGAGTCGAGGCTAATCCGGAAGACCGATGCGATGATTGGCCTCTCCCAGCAGCGTTGATTGTCTGGCCTTCAGCCACTGCCCTGGCGATATTACCGGCCGTCTGCAGCAGCAGTGTTGACTTGCCGATGCCGGGCTCACCGGCAATCAACGTTACCGAACCCGGCACTACGCCGCCGCCCAGCACACGGTCGAATTCGGAAAACCCCGTGCCCAAGCGTTCCACGGTTTCCGTACCGATTTCGGTAATCGGCTTGGCTGCGGCACGCGCGGTGTCCGGCACGGCCGCCGATCGTGTGCGTGATGTCCGCCCGGGCGCAGCGGTGTGTGAACCCGCAGCCGGACGGGCTTCATGAAACTCCTCGACCGTTCCCCATTGCCCACATTCAGGGCAACGGCCATACCACTTCGTGCCGTTCCATCCGCATTCGGAACACACGTACTGCACACTTGATTTCGCCATACCTTCAACAGTAGCCGGTGATATACAAAGCGGTAGATTTCTACCGATTCACGATATGTTCACCTCAATCAGGAACGACATAGTCGCCAGCGTCACGCGGCTGTGAGAGAATCAAAGCCATGACTAATACTGAGAACTCTTCGTCTACGCAGTCCCATGGCAAGCTGATTGCAGTAGTGGTCGCCGCTGCGGTCGTCATTATTCTTGCAGTGCTTTCGGCTTTCGTATGGCCGGGTTGGGCCATTAAGAAGGACGAAACCAGTGTTCAGGGCAAGCAGCAGGCCGCCGCATCGGCCGAGCCCACCAAGCCGACCATCGAGGCCACGGCTTTGCCGGGTGATGCCACTGAACTGCTGAAGGCCATGCCGGATAGCGTGTTGAACTATGCGCGCACCAAGGCCGAGGCTTCCACCACTTGGACCGCTGCCACGCCGCTCGAAGAGTACACGCTTACATATTCCACCGGAGACAAGGCCAAGGATGTGACGCTGATTATTGCTCAGTGGTCCGCTTCCGACAATGCCAAGACCCAGTATGACGCTCTTGCTTCGGCTCAGACCGGTGATGAATTGGCTGCCGGCAATGTGAAGGTCTCCGGCAGCACCACCGGTTCCTACACGGTTAAGGTGGATGCCTTGGACGACAAGAACGCCGTGGCTATCTGGCAGAACGATACCGTGGTGTTCCGGGCCACCGGCGCCAAGGCCGCCGTCGAGCGTTTCTACCAGAAGTTCCCGCTGTAAAGCGCAATGTATTGCGCAAATATGCCGGTGATTGCCGTTGTCGCCGCCGGTGGGTTGCGCAATTGTGCGTGCGTGTTCCCTCTGTCTGGCAACACGTGTACTATTGGGCGAGTTGCAACTTTTACGATTAATCGGAATGGAGGCTTCAGATGGGTTCTGTCATCAAGAAGCGCCGCAAGCGGATGAGCAAGAAGAAGCACCGCAAACTGCTGCGTAAGACCCGCCACCAGCGCAAGTAGTCTTACCTGCATTCAAGGCATTGGAAACCCCGCGATCGTTACGGTCACGGGGTTTCTCTTTTGCTTCGATGCCGTCAAGACCGGTGCGTTCCTGCCACGCGGCGAGACGAAAGTTGGTTCGTGCAATACAACAAAGCCGCACCTGCGAGATGCAGATGCGGCCTTGAGAAGCTTGAGTGATGCGAACGATCACTTATTGGCGTTGGTCATCACGCGCGGGCCGTTCGGGTCGCCGACGATGACCTTGTCTACCATGTTGAGGAACAGGCCGTGCTCCACCACGCCGACCGTGTTGATGAGGTCCTCGGCCAGCTCCTGCGGGTGATCGATGCGCTCCAGGTGCAGATCCACCACGAAGTTGTTCTCGTCGGTGCGCACTTCCTTGCCTTCGGCGTCAAGACGCAGCACCGGCTTGTAGCCGCGCTCCTCGAACTTCTTGATCACATGGCCGGCGCCGAACGGGATGACCTCGACCGGCAGCGGGAACTTGCCGATGGTGTCCACCACCTTGGACTCGTCCACGATCCACACGATCTGGTTGGAGTTGGTGGCCACGATCTTCTCCCACAGCAGGGCAGCGCCGCCGCCCTTGATGCCGTTGAAGTTCTTATCGACCTCGTCAGCGCCGTCAATGGTCACGTCGATGTGGTCCACGTCATCGATGTCCACGATCTTGATGCCGTAGCTTTCGGCTTGAGCCTGGGTGCGGCGGGAAGTAGTCACGCCGGTGAACTCGAGGCCTTCTTCCTGATGACGGCGGCCGAGCTCATCTACCAGGAACTTAACGGTCGAACCGGTGCCGAGACCGGCGATCATGCCATCTTCGATGAGCTTGGCGGCTTCGATGCCGGCCGCCTTCTTCAGCGCATCCTGCTGTGCCTTATCCATGGTTTCTCCTTTGCCATCCTTGCTTCCGCCGCATGGATTAACGGCGTGAAGCCTTACTCCTTATCCTAACGCGAATGAGCGATTTTGTGACATCGTGTCCGATTGCGGTATGTATTCGTGTGGTTCAGTGTTAGTGTCGCGTGAATGGCGCATTGGTGATGACCAAGTTGCCGTCGCCGTCCACGTATCCCTGCACCTCGATACTGCCTCTGATGGGCATGGGCTGGCCGGTAAAATACGGGCTGGTTTTCGGCGCGGGGGAGAAGCGCAAGGCACCTGAAACCGTCAGACCGCTGGGGGTGGCCGTTGGGGTGGTCGCGGCTGGTTGTGCCGGCTGCGTGGGAGTCGGGGCGGCTGTTGCTTTTGATGTTGATGCAGCTGGAGTTTGTTCGGCTGCCGGCGATTGTGCCGCATTGGGTGAGGACGTTGCGTTACGTGGCGTATCGTTGGTTGCCGCGTTGCTGACGGACTTCTCGTCAATTGTTATGGCGGGCGCCTCGGCGGTAGGCGTGTCGTCGCCCCAATCCGGCACTCCCTCCGGCTCGGTCAGTAATTCTTCCAATGAAGGCTTGACTTGGTGGGGGGTGCCTCCCGGTGCGGTATTGGGGTCGGCTGCGACCGGCTTGCGCAGACTTGTCGCATCCGCTTTGCCATCCAGTACCAATTGCACGTCCGGTGGCACGTCGGTGCCACGCGCGTATTCAGAACCTAGCAGCGACTGCCAGCCCTCGATTGGCAGGTAGCCATCGCGTGCGCCCGAACGGCAGTCTCCGGCGTACGTGCGTGCCAACTCGTCGACCAGCTCGTTGCCTTCATTGCCGGCATGGCCCTTGACCCACTTGAAGTTCACCGGTCCGGGGCGCTGCGATATCTCGCGGTCGATAGCCTTGACGAGCTCGACGTTCTTCACCGGCTTCTTCTGCGAGTTCTTCCAGCCGTTCTTCTTCCAACCCTTGACCCAAGTGGTTGAGCAGTTGATGGCATACTGCGAGTCGGATTCGATGAGCAGCGGCTCTGAACCGGGGTGCGCGCGCAGCGCCTCGAGCACCGCGCACAGTTCGCCGATTTGGTTGGTGCCGTTGGTGGCGCCACCGGCGTCATAGCCGTGATCGTCATGCTCATGACCGGCAGTACCGCCTGCGTTCTTGTCGTGATCGGCCCACGCCCAGCCCATCGGTCCGTTCGGATTGCCGAGTGCGGAACCGTCAGTAGATACAACAATCGTCATGCATCCCACCCTATCGCACTGGGTGGGATGCTGGGTGATGGGCGATAGCCGCTACGCGAACAAGTCGTTCAATGCTTCGGCGATGGTCGGATGTGTGAAGATCATGTCGCGTAAGGTGCTGGCCGGGGCACCGAGGTCCATCGCTAGTTTGACGATATTGATCACCTCGTGCGATTCGGCGGAGAGCAGCATAGCACCTAAGATACGGCCGGTGCCGCGCTCCACAATCGCCTTCATCAGACCCTCCGGCTGGCGCATCACCTGCGCTTTCGGCACGGCGGCCACCGGCAGTTTCTTGACCACATAATCGAGCCCGGCGGCTGATGCCTCCCGCTCATTCAGGCCCACGCGTGAATACGGCGTGTGCAGGAAAGTGCTCGACGGTATGTTCTTCCGATCGTTCACCGTGTATGGGCGGTCGGAGCCGTTGAGCTGCGAGAACACCACGCGGTAATCGTCCAGCGAGATATACGTATGCTGAGGACCTCCGTTCACGTCGCCCAGAGCCCAGATATCCGGTGCGGTGGTGCGCAGCAGCTCGTCCACTTTCACCGCGCCGCGTTCGGTGAGCTCCACGCCGGCTGCTTCGAGATTCAGGCCTTCGATGTTTGGCGTGCGGCCGGTGGCCACCAGAACGGCATCCGCAGTCAGGCAGAATTGAGCCTCGGAAGGGTGGGCGGCTGAAGTCAGTTGGTCTGCTTCGTATGTTTCCTGCAGCGGTGTGGTCGTGGAATTGGCCGAGGCGTTCTTCTCTGGTGTGGCTTTTGTTGAGCCCTTTACCGCGACGGAAAGTCGGACGCCGCCAGCGCTCGCCGGTGCGATTTCTTTGGTCTCTGCATGGAACAGGAATTTGACGCCTTGGGCCTCCAGCTGTTCCCGGATTGCAGTGGCGATATCCGCATCCTCGCGTGGCAGGAACTCGGCGCTATGCTGCAGCACGGTAACCGCCGATCCGAAGTCGGCGAACATCGAGGCGAACTCGAGTCCGATGAAACCTGAGCCGATAATCACCAATCGTTGTGGAATCTCGTCAATATCCATCAGACCAGTGCTGGTGTACACGCCGGGTGTAGTGCGGATGCCGGGAATATCCGGGATGTGCGGCGTGGCGCCGGTGTTGATGAAGATTTTGCCGGCGGTTACGGTTACTGGCCCATCGGCAGTGGCGATTTCCGCGCTGTGCGGTCCGATGAATCGAGCGTGGCCGGTCAGCACGGTGATATTGTCCTGGTCGGCGAGCTTGTGATAATTCTTGTCTCGCAGCATGGAGGTGACGCGGCGCTTTTCTGCGATTGCGTTCTTGAATGCCGTCTCGCGAGTTTCGGTCGTCAGGCTTTCTCCGGTTCGATTCGCCTGTTCGGCAGAAAGAATCAACGACTTGGATGGCAGGCACCCGATATTGATGCAGGTGCCGCCGTACATGTTGGCGCTCGCTTCTGCGACGACGACTTTATGGCCGGTTGCGCTGAGCTTGGCCGCCAATGTCTTGCCTCCTTTGCCGAATCCGATAATCAGGACATCTGTGGTGATGGTGGGGGAGAAAGTGGTGTTGGTGGTCATGGAATGCTTCCTTGTGTGAGGTGTGAACAATTTGCGGGGGGGGGCGACCGTGTTCGCGGTCAACGGTGTTCCCTTGTGTGTGGCGTAGGCGTGCTGAGTTGTGGCGCACGCCGTGTGATTCGTTGCGATGATGCCGGGGTCTGCGGTGCGTGCGGTGCGCTGGTGCCGGCATGAATTCCTTGTTCGCGGATGTTGCAGCCTGACCATTTGCAGGTGTGTAGCGGGCTGTGATGCTACTGCATTCCTCGGGAATTGCGAAGGGCCGAAACTGATCGGGGCGGTCTAGTTTGCTTGGCTGCTAGCGCCGCTGAAGATCTGTTCGGTGATGTCGTGAATGGTGGTGTGGGCCAACTGCTCGAGGCAGGTGCGGTTCAGCCCATCGTAAATGCCGTCTATCACCGCGCCCATGGAGGATGACACTAGGCACTCCTCGTGGATATCTCCCGGTTTCCAGTTCGCGTCCACAAAAGTGGTGCCGGTGGCCTCGGCCACTGTGCGCAGCGTGATGTCGGCGGCGGGTTGAGCCAGCGCGTATCCGCCCTCGGCGCCTTCCTTGGTGGCGGCGAGACCGGCTGCGGCCAGCGGGCGCATCACCTTGCGCACGCGAGCTGCGTTGGTGCAGATGTTCTCGGCCAAGATCTGGCTGGGCAGGTGCGTATTGCGGTGATCCAAATAGACCAGCGCGTGCACTGCTAGTGAATAGTCTCCGTTCACGGACTCCTCCTTGCCAAATCAACTGTAACTGAACTGTGTACAGTATCGATACTGTAACTATATCAAATACAGTTACGCTGTCAAATCGGCATGATTGTCGAGCAAGTTATCCACATGTACAGCATTGCGGCGAAGCTGGAACCACATACCCCGATTTGGCTTCCTTCGTGATTTGCGTGCCTATATGGTGGGCTCATGAATGGAGTAAATAGCAATGGTATAAATCGTGCTGCACCTGTAATGATGCCGGTTTCGGCGTATGATTTGCCTCCAGAGGACTGGGAAACGGAGTCCATGATTCCGCCCGCAACCGCCGTGAGTAGCGGATCGGACAGTGCGATGACGCCTTCCATGTCCGAGAGCTTGGACCAGCGTAAACGAGAGACAATCGCGCGCTGCATTGAAGAAGCAAAGCGGTTAAATAAAAAACTGCTTTTCGGTATGACCACGTCCCTTGTCCTGCAATCTGTACCGCTCCCCGTTGACTGTGATCTTGACGAGTCGTTGTTGCATACCGTTTCCAGCGCTAAGAACAAACGGATCAGAGTAAAGAACTCACCTTTGTGCACTCATATTTGGAAACACGTGGCCCGAGCGGGTGTCGTGGAAATCAGCCGAAATGTTTATGCGCTTGATTTATTCCATACATGGGCGCAACTTTCGGCGCATGTATCTCTACGAACGCTGATTGTGCTTGGCGATGCCATCATTACCGCCATGAGTAGGCAGCCGGCGTTGTCTCAAGGCCGTGATGCCGTAACCATTTATCATGATCTGATACGGTTTGTAGAAGAGCTTCCTCATTTCAACGCACGAACGATGTGCGTTCGTGCGTTGCCGTTGATTATGCCTGGTGTGGACTCGCCAAAAGAGTCGGAGGAAAGACTGTCGTTGCTGACTCATGGTATTCCTCAGCCGGTGGTGAATTATGTAGTTCCGGACATGACCTTTAGATCTGGGGCTCCTGTAACGTTGGATTTGGCGTGGCCCGAATTCAAGGTCGCAATCGAATATGATGGCGACCATCATCGCACCAATAAAGCGCAGTGGCGTAGGGATCAAGAGAAAAGATCCAAGTTGGTTGCCCGGCAGTGGATTACGTTCGTGGCGACGGCGGCTAATCTTGCGGACGAGGCTGCATGTGCTGAATTCTCATTCAATGTGGCACGTGCTCTTGCTTTGCGAGGTGCAGTATTCGATTTTCAGGTAATTGCTATGTCTATTGAGCAGTTGGCTGAGACTCGGCTCCGTCGGCAGGGTTAAAGTATCTCGGCGTTGCGATGGGCATTGTGCACTAGCATCGGGAAAGAGGATTGGGTGCGGTGCCAACGGGGGCGATTCTGGTTTGCTTATATGCCTCCTAATTTGAATGTTGTTGCAGAGCTGCGGAGTCTTAGCCATTGAGTCAATGTCGATGGTCGAATCGTTCTCGGAGCGTTGTTGGCTCGTATCTTGGGGTGCTATACGATGCGAGCATTGCTGCGATGATATTCAGCGTGGGACAACATGTGAATTTGCTCGTTTTTTCCATGTTGTCCCACACGGCATTGGAGAAGATTCCGTCGATTGTCGTGAGAATGGCGGTTTTCCGCGGTTCTTGGAATGACTCCGTTGGGACAACATGAATTTAAAACGATCTATTGCAATGTCGTCCCATATTATGTGGGACAACATCTTCTAAAGGGCCATTTTTTCGTGTTGTCCCACGATAAAGCAGTACAGAGCCGCTTGAGATGCATATTTTCATATGAAAACGCTGACCAATAAGATGAGGGCTTGATTATTGGCGGAAACCAACAATCAAGCCCTCATCTGAGTTTTGCCGGAGCGGCTTGCTGAGTAATCCTTACTCGCCCAGGGCCTTGTCGACTACTTCGGTGGCTTCATCGAGCACCTTGTCCAGCGCCTCGGGGGAGACAAAGGACTCGGCGTACACCTTGTAGATGTTCTCGGTGCCGGAGGGGCGGGCGGCGAACCAGTTGTCCTTGGTGGTGACCTTCAGGCCGCCGATCTTGGCGTGGTTGCCGGGAGCCTCAGTCAGCTTGGCGGTGATGTCCTCGCCGGCCAGGGTGGAGGCGGTCACGTCGTCGCCGGACAGTGCCGCGAACTTGGCCTTCTGCTCGAGCGTGGTCGGAGTGTCGACGCGCTTGTACCAAGATTCGCCGAAGCGCTCAACCTGCTCCTGATGCAGCTGGGCCGGGTTCTTGCCGGTCTTGGCGGTGATTTCAGCGGCCAGCAAGTCGGGAATCAGGCCGTCCTTATCGGTGGTCCACACGCGGCCATTCTTGCGCAGGAAGCTCATGCCGGAGCTCTCCTCGCCACCGAACGCAACCTCGCCGCTGAACAGCGGGTCGACGAACCACTTGAAGCCGACCGGCACCTCCAGCACCTTCGCGTTAATCGACGCGGCCACACGGTCAATCAAGGAAGAGGAAACCAGCGTCTTGCCCACGGCTGCACCCTCGGGCCAGCCTGGACGGTTGCCTCCAAACAGGTACTCCACGCACACGGCGATGTAGTGGTTCGGGTTCATCACGCCCCAGTTCGGGCAGACGATACCGTGACGATCGGCATCGGGATCGGTGCCGCCGACCAGGTCGTACTTGTCCCAAGCGCCACCGTTGAGCTCGTCAACCAAGCCCTTCATGGCATACGGGGAAGAGGGGTCCATACGGATCTTGCCGTCGTGATCGATGGTCATGAAGCGCCAGGTCGGGTCGACCTCAGGGCGCACCACGCCAATGTTCAGGCCGTACTTCTCATTGATGAGCGGCCAGTAGTTCACGGAAGCGCCGCCAAGCGGGTCGATGCCCAGACGTACGCCGGAAGAACGAATCACGTCAAAGTCGATGACGTTCTCCAGGTCGTCCACGTAGTGCTCGCGGAAGTCGAAGCCCTCGACGTACTCGGACTTGATGGCCTCCTCGTACGGCACGCGCTTGACGTTCTTGTAGTCGGCAAGCAGCTCGTTGGCGCGGGCGGCGATGGCGTTGGTGGTTTCGGCCGGAGCCGGGCCGCCGGTGACGGGGTCGTACTTGAAGCCGCCGTCGGTGGGCGGGTTGTGGGACGGCGTGACGACGATGCCGTCAGCTAAGCCTTCGCCCTCAAAACGCTGGGTGCCGTCGGCCGCACGGTTGTGGGTCAGGATGGCCTGAGAGACCACAGGGGTAGGCACGAAGTCGTCGCGAGAATCGATGCGCACGTGCACGCCGTTGGCGACGAGCACTTCGATGGCGGTCTTCTTGGCCGGGCCGGACAGCGCGTGGGTGTCGGATCCGAGGTACAGCGGACCGGTAACGCCGGCTTTCTTGCGGTATTCGGCGATGGCCTGGGAGATGGCAACGATATGGGCCTCGTTGAACGAGGTCTTCAGAGACGATCCACGGTGACCGGAGGTGCCGAAGATGACACGCTGCTCGGGAACGCTGGGGTCGGGGACGAGGTCATAGTACTTGCCGATAACCTCATCGACATTGATCAGATCTGCTGGGGTGGCGGGTTGACCCGCATTGTTTGCTACCATACTTTTATTCTGCCACGTTTTTTGTCGTTTTGGGCATGATTATGTTAAAAGTTGTCAACTTTTGTGCGAATAAGTGCATGAAGGTGGCGCGCGGCTTGCGCAAAGAGCCTGAACATAGGCTTGCGTGCCGTCTCATTGCGGATGTATCGTCCAAGAAAGACACGCCGGATGTTCATCGCTGATTAAAGCCTGTTCTTCCTTACTCTCGTCTTATGTTTCGAGGTATAGGCAGGCTTTGACCATATGTGTGATTTGCCGGATTGTTATCAGCTCGTTATAATCGCTGTTCAGTCAGTAATTAGCAGGGTTGCTACTCAAATGTTGAGGCAAGACCTGAGATGTTGACGTAGTCATGTGTATTCATGATGGCGTCCATATCTCAGGTCTTTTCTGTTATTTGGCGTGACTGCCGGTTCCTGGAACGCAGATGCTCAGGAACAGGGTGGTTTCTCTGGTAGGTACTGGCTTAACCGTGGAAAAGGAATGGAGTAAGAGATGTCGCATCAAGACGATATCAAGGCAATCGTCACCAGTGTTGGTGGCGCGGCCAACATCAAGTCGCTGACGCACTGCGCCACGCGACTGCGCTTTGAACTCAATGACGCCGGCAAGGTTGACAATGCCGCGCTCGACGCCAACAAGCTTGTGCTGGGCGCCGTGCCGCAGTCCGGCGACCGATACCAGGTCGTTATCGGCGGTCAGGTCGCCTCCGTGTATGAGCAGATCATGCACCTGCCAGAAATGGCTGGTCTCGGCGCCGGCACCGTTGACGACGATGCCGATGAGCCGACTGATGCGGAGGTCAAGGCCGCCGCTCGTTCCAAGGCTCGCGGCAAGGTCGCATGGCTCGATAGCTTCTTCGAATACCTGGCCGACTCCTTCCGCCCGATTCTGGGTGTGTTGCTTGGCGCGTCCATCATCATCGCACTGGTCAACCTGTGCATTTCCCTGGGCCTGATTCCGAACGACACCGCCACCACCGGCCTGGTGTTCGTGCAGGCCATCTGGAAGGGTGTGTTCTACTTCCTGCCGATTATGGTCGCCTACAATGCAGCCAAGAAGCTCAAGGTGGATCCGTGGCTGGGCGGCGCAATCATGGGCATGCTCATGACCCCGCAGTTCGCATCCCTGTCTGACACCAAGACTTGGGGCGACGCCGTCAAGTGCGTGGAGAACACCACGCTGGGCACCTCCTCCTGCACCGCCACGGTGTTCGGTCTGCCGATGCAGCTGTCCGACTACTCCGGCAACGTGTTCGTGCCGCTGCTGATGGCCGCCGTGCTCGCGGTCGTGTACCACGGTCTGAAGAAGATCATTCCGGACAGCGTCCAGATGGTCTTCCTGCCCTTCTTCTCCATGATCATCGTCGGTGCGCTCACCGCTTTCATCATCGGACCTATCGGTGTGTGGGCCGGCAACGGCCTCGGCGCCGGACTCGCCTGGATGAACACTCACGCTCCGTTCATCTTCGCCATCGCAATCCCGCTGCTGTACCCGTTCCTGGTGCCGCTGGGTCTGCACTGGCCGCTGAACGCCCTGATGATCATGAACATCAACACCCTGGGCTACGACTTCATTCAGGGCCCGATGGGCGTGTGGAACTTCGCCTGCTTCGGTGCCACTGCCGGTGTGCTATTCCTCTCCATCCGCGACAAGGATAAGGACATGCGCCAGACCTCCATCGGTGCTCTTGCCGCCGGCCTGCTCGGTGGCGTTTCCGAGCCGAGCCTTTACGGCATCCACCTGCGTTACAAGCTCATCTACTCCCGTATGCTGGTCGGCTGCGGCGTGGGCGGCGTCGTAATCGCCGTCATGGGCTGGCTCTTCCCGGCCACCGTCGCCTCCGGCGAGACCGTGCACGGCGTGACCACTACTGCATTCGCCTTCACCTCGCTGCTCACCGTGCCGGTGTTCAACCAGATGTGGGTTTACGGCGTCTCCATCGCAGTGTCGTTCTTCACCGCCATGATTATGATTATCATGCTTGACTACCGCACTCCGGAGCAGAAAGCCGAAGCCAAGGCCCGTGCCGCGGCTCAGTCCGCCAAGGCTGTGAACGGTGGTGACGCCACCACCGCTACCGCAACCGCCGCTGTTGCCGTTGCCGATGCCCCGGCTGCCGCTGCGACCGCCACTTCCGCCGTGTTCGCTCCGATTGCGGGCCACGTGGTATCCCTTGACGATGCCGGCGATCCGGTGTTCGCTTCTCGTGCCCTCGGCGAGGGCGTGGGCATCGAGCCGGTTGACGGCACGGTTAAGGCTCCGGTGTCCGGTGTGCTGCAGACCGTTGCTGAGACTGGCCATGCTTTTGGTCTCAAGACCGACGATGGCATTGAAGTGCTGGTACACGTCGGCATTGATACGGTTAAGATGAATGGCAATGGTTTCGTGGTGAATGTGGCCAAGGGTGACCGAGTGAATGCCGGTGACTTGTTGGCGACTGTCGATCTCGACGAAGTCAAGAAGGCTGGATTCAGCACCACTACACTGGTTACGGTACTGAACACTGCAGCGCTCAAGTCCGTTACTCCGAAGACGGATGTGAACGTCGCGGCCGGTGACGAAGTCATCGCCATCGAACAGTAATCATGGTCGGTTCGCAACCGTAACCCGAAGATCCCGAACGGAAGGGATGTCATGGAAATACTTCGCGTCTTCAATAACAACGTCGTCCTGGCGAAGGATCGGGGGCGCGAAGTCATCCTTACCGGCCGGGGTCTGGGGTTCAAGGCCAAGCCCGGCATGACAGTTGACGATGCCAAAGTGGCTCGTGTGTTCGTGCCGGCTCAAGGCCGTGACCCTGACCATATGGCCCAGTTGCTGGGCGATATTCCTCCTGAAATCATTCGTCTCATTTCCGAGACCATGGATGAGGTTGGCCTGAGTTCAGAGGCTGCACAAAGCTCGACGTTGGTCATGGCGCTCGCGGATCATGTGTGCGGTGCTTTACGCCGCGCCAAGAACGGCATTCCGCCTGTGCCGTATCCGCTGAACTCGGAAATTCGTTCGCTGTATAAGCGTGAATACCAGCAGGGCTGCGCATTGCTCGCCGCGCTGAACCGTAGATTGGACGATGCGCTGGATCCCAGCGAGAGCGTTGCTTTTGCGCTGCATTTTGTGAATGCCGGCTTCTCCACAGGCGACCTTTCTCCTACGTATATGATGACCGGCGTCATCCAACAGTTGCTCGCTGTCATCGAAAGCACCTATAACATCAAGCTGGATGAGCATTCGGTTAATGTCGGCCGTTTCATCACCCATCTTCGGTATTTGTTCGTACGTATTCATCAGCATGAGCAGCTCAGCAGGGAGCCGGATGCAATCGTTTCCTCGATTATGAGCTCCTATGCAAAAGCCTCGAAATGCGCGAGACTTATCGCATCCCTTATTGAGCTGCGCCTCGATACCACGCTGACCGAAGACGAGGTTGCCTACCTGACATTGCATGTGGCACGAGTCACGGATCAAACGAATCAGAATCGTTCCTCGGATATTCCCGACCATCCGCAGCTGGCGCATATGGGCCAGTGAATCAGCGAATCGGCTCGATGGTGCCGGTCGTTTCTGCGAAATCAGCGGTGGCGTTCTGCGCCGCCACCTGAGCGGTTTTCTCCAGTGCGGAAGTATCGGGTACGCGTACGATCAGAGCCCGGTGATCTACTGAGAATCGGATGTGTTTGGTCTCCGGCAGCATATCGCCGTCTACCTGGGCCTTGGCTGGCTTTTCCAATACGATTTCCGCGCTCAGACCTTGCACCTGCTCAATGGTCGAGTTGGTGGACAGTGGGTTCTGCTCAGGCTTGCCGATAATGGTTTGGTGCACTACGTCGCCGAACAGGTTGGCCCAACCCAGGATGCCGCCGGTGGTGTCGATGATTTCAAAATCGAGGATGCCGTCATCATAGGACGCGGCGGGCATGAGCGAGAATACGGGAATCTGCCCGCAATTGCCGGCCATCACCGTGCGAAATGCAAGATTATTGGTGGTGTGTGTGGAGCCGTCGGCGCTGGTGACAGTCAAATTGCCGCGGAATTTCGGGGCGAACAGGTTTTTCACGCCGCCCACGAAGTATGCCAGCCAGCTGATATTCGCCTTCAAGTCCGGATCGGTGTCGTCGATCATGGCGGCGTCGAAGCCGATGCCTGCGATAATCAGGAACGCATGGCCGTGGTCGTCCTCGGGATGATCGAGCAGCGTGAGTCGGCCCATGTCCACCATGCGCGATCCGTGCGATGTGGCCACGGTCAGGGCCGCATCGATATCGTCCACAGGAATGCCCATATTGCGGGCAAAGAGATTGCCGGTGCCAATAGGCACAATGCCCAGTGCGTGGCCGGTGCCGGATACGGCGCTTGCCACCGTGCGTACAGTGCCGTCGCCTCCGACCGCGATCACCACGTCAGCGCCGTCTTCGAGCGCCTCGAGCGCACAGTCACGTCCGTCCTTGTCGAGTTGGGTGTCGTAGAAGCGCACCCGATTCAGACCCTTGGCTTTGCAGAACTCCTGAATGTGGAGCCTGCGTGCGGTGGCCTGTGGCTTGGATGGGTTCACCACGAACGCATACTGCACCTCGTCATCCCTGCGTTTCTCCAATGTCTCGGCCAGTTTGCGGCGACGGTGCGCCCGCAACGCGATGACGATGACGGCAACACATACCGCGACGATAACGATCGCGGCCACAACAAGAAATACAGTGAGCGCAGGCTGGGGCATGATTCCTATTGTTAGCGTGAGACGGCTTCTTTTCGCTGCATTCAGGAAGTACGTGAACAGTTCCTGCACGGAATGCGCCCACTCTAAGCGAGATTATTATTCACCCTGATTCCGTCTGGTGGAATTTGCTACCGTCCGAGTGCGGTTTCATCGGCCGTAAAAGATGTATGAGAGAGCATGCTCTACTCCTTATTATTTCTTTGTTGAGGGTGTCGGCTTGCGGGGCTAGTCTGGTGCTCATGCTTGATATTCAATTCATTCGTGAACACACCGATATCGTCAAGGAATCCCAGCGCAAGCGTGGCGAGTCCGTGGAACTCGTCGACGAAGTGCTTTCCTCCGACACTGTCCGTCGTGAGTCGCTCAAGGCTTTTGAAGAGGCCCGCGCCCAGCAGAAGGAAATCGGCAAGAAGGTCGCCTCTGCCCCGGCTGACGAAAAGGCCAAGCTTATCGCCGAAACCAAGGAACTCTCCCAGAAGGTCGCCGAGTTCAAGTCCAAGGCCGATGCAGCTGCTGAGGAATACACCACCGCCATGTGGAAGCTCTCCAACATTGTGGAGCCGGAAGCTCCTGAGGGCGGCGAGGACGATTACGTGGTCGTCAAGAAGGTCGGCCAGATTCGTGACTTCGCGGCTGAAGGTTTCGAGCCCAAGGATCACCTGACCCTCGGCACCGGCGTGGCTGGCATCGACATGCGCCGCGGTGTCAAGGTGGGCGGCTCCCGCTTCTACTTCCTGCGTGGCCAGGTGGCCCGCATGCAGATTGCCATGCTCACTATGGCCGTTGACCAGGCAGAGGAGCACGGCTTCACGCTGGCCATTACCCCGACGCTCGTGCGCCCCGAAGTCATGCGCGGCACTGGCTTCCTGAACTCCCACGCCGACGAGATCTACCGCCTGCGTGAGCCCGATGACCAGTACCTGGTCGGCACTTCCGAAGTGGCGCTCGCCGGCATGCACGAGAACGAGATTCTCGACCTCGGCAATGGACCGCTGCGTTACTGCGGTTGGTCCTCCTGCTACCGCCGCGAGGCCGGCGCCGCAGGCAAGGACACCTCCGGTATCATCCGCGTCCACCAGTTCGACAAGGTGGAGATGTTCGTCTACGCCAAGCAGGAGGACTCCTACAAGGAGCATGAGCACCTGCTGGCTATGGAACAGGAGATGCTCGCCAAGGTCGAGGTGCCATACCGCATCATCGACACCGCCGCCGGCGATCTCGGCTCCTCCGCCGCCCGCAAGTTCGACTGTGAGGCTTGGGTGCCGACCCAGAACCGTTACCGTGAGCTCACTTCCACCTCGAACTGCACCGAGTACCAGGCTCGTCGTCTGAACATCCGCGAGCGTATGGAAGACGGCGGCACTCGCCCGGTCTCCACGCTCAACGGCACGCTGGCCACCACCCGTTGGCTGGTCGCCATCATGGAGAACCATCAGCAGAAGGATGGCTCCATCGAGATTCCGAAGGCCATGCGTGCCTACATGGGCGGCAAGGAAGTCATCGAGCCGACTAAATGGGAGGCCTGATTTCATCAGGCCCGCTGGCAGATTAGCTGCATGTAAGGCTTATGGGGGAGTGCGACTGTGTCCGCTCCCCAAATCCTTCCCTTTTGTATAATCAAATATCGTGCACATGCGCATGTGCATAAGGACAGATGTCTGAGCGGTCTAAAGAGACGGTCTTGAAAACCGTTGAGGGGCAACCCTCCGCGAGTTCGAATCTCGCTCTGTCCGCCTGTGAACGATGAGCCTCGGAGCAATCCGGGGCTTTTTCGTATTTCACGCATGGTCCACTGGTAGACCATAAGTATGTAGCTTTGTAAGGAGTATTAATAAAATGACAAAACGAGCATAATAAGGAATCAAACCGGGTTAATGTCACTATTCCACTGGGGCGCGCAGAAATTGTTAGTTAGGTTGACAATAAAGATTTGAGCGCCTAAACTGATTAACAGTCGTCACAGAGGAGTGATGACGCCATTATCGAAGGAGTAGAGATATGGTATCGCACAACAAGCGCATCGTGGCTGCTCTTGCCGCGGTAGCAGCAATGGGTATTGGTTTGGCCGGTTGCGGTGGCAGCGACACTGCTGGCGACACGAAGTCCGGCAGCGATGGCGGTGTGGTCAACATCACCTATATGCACCGTCTGCCCGATTCCGAAGGCATGACCTTGGTCAACGACATTGTGGCCAAGTGGAACAAGGAGCACCCGAACATTCAGGTCAAGGCCACCAAGTTCGATGGCAATGCCTCCGAAATGATCAAGAAGCTCGAGACCGACGTCAAGGCTGGCAATGCGCCGGATCTGGCTCAGGTCGGTTACGCCGAGGTTCCTGAGGTCTTCACCAAGGGCCTTCTGCAGGATGTCACCGATGAGGCCGCCAAGTACAAGGACGATTTCGCTTCCGGCCCGTTCGCACTGATGCAGGTGGGCGGCAAGACCTACGGTCTGCCGCAGGACACCGGCCCGCTGACTTACTTCTACAACGCCGCTGAATTTGAGAAGCTCGGCATCACCGTGCCGAAGACCGCTGACGAGCTCATCGAGACCGCCAAGAAGACCGCTGCCCAGGGCAAGTACATCATGACCTTCCAGCCTGATGAGGCCATGATGATGATGTCCGGCCAGGCCGGTGCTTCCGGTCCGTGGTACAAGGTCGACGGCAACTCCTGGGTTGTCAACACCCAGACCAAGGGCTCCAAGGCCGTGGCCGATGTCTACCAGCAGCTGATCGACAACAAGGCCGCCCTCACCAACCCGCGTTGGGATGCATCGTTTGATAACTCCATCCAGTCCGGTCAGCTGATCGGCACCGTGGCCGCCGCTTGGGAAGCCCCGCTGTTCATCGATTCCGCCGGTGGCACTGGTGCTGGTGAGTGGAAGGTCACCCAGCTCGGTGACTGGTTCGGCAATGGCACCAAGACCGGCTCCGATGGTGGTTCCGGTGTGGCCGTGCTCAAGGGTTCCAAGCACCCGGCCGAAGCCATGGAGTTCCTTGACTGGTTCAACACCCAGGTTGATGACCTTGTCTCCCAGGGCCTCGTCGTGGCCGCCACCACCGCGGAAGCCAAGACCCCGCAGAAGTGGTCCGACTACTTCAGCGGACAGGATGTCATGGCTGAGTTCAAGACCGCGAACGGCAACATGGGTGACTTCACCTACATGCCTGGCTTCTCCGCAGTCGGCGCTGCAATGAAACAGACCGCCGCCAAGGCTGCCGATGGTTCTGCCAAGGTTTCGGATGTGTTCGACACCGCTCAGAAGACCTCGGTGGATACGCTGAAGAACCTCGGTCTGTCCGTCAAGGAGTGACCTCACTAGGTCTTGTCAACGGGCCGGCTTGAAATAGCCGGCCATCCAAGACCTCCGATGCCTCGCATCACCATAGCGAAAGGCCGGGGCACATACTCCGGCCTTCCGTATTGTTTGGGGGTGTTGCTGCAAGGGCGCTGTGGTCCTTGTTATTGTTTTACTGTTCTTTGCAAAGACAGGTTTTGTATTATGACTGCATCCACTACTCAGGCGAAGGGCAAAGCACCTAGGCGTGCCGCCGCCAAGCCGAAGCGGTCCGGCGCTCAGAAGCGCGAGAACCGCACCGGCTGGGCGTTCATGGCACCGTTCGCCGTCCTATTCGCTTTCGTGTTCATCTTGCCCATCATCTGGGCCATCTATTCCAGCTTCTTCCGTCAGGTCACCGAGGGCGGTGGCGCATACGGCGGTGGCGAGCTGGTCAATAAATTCGTAGGATTCCAGAACTTCCAGTATGTTATTACTTCCGGCAACTTCTGGTCCGGCGTCGGCAGGGTGCTGGTCTACACCCTGATTCAGGTGCCGATTATGATCATCGCCGCACTGGCGTTGGCCATCGTCATCGACTCGTTCGTGGTCAAGCATGTCACTGGTTTCCGTCTGGGCTACTTCCTGCCCTACGCCATCCCCGGCGTCGTGGCCTCGATTATCTGGGTCTACCTGTACAACGGCCAAATCTCGCCGATTGTCAAGGGACTTGCCGCCATCGGCGTCAATGTGGACTTCTTCAACAAGAACATCGTGCTCGGCTCGATGGCCAACATCACCACATGGACCTTCACGGGCTACAACATGCTGATCTTCCTCGCCGCATTGCAGGCCATCCCGCATGACCTCTATGAGGCTGCCCGTATCGACGGCGCCAATGGTTGGCAGATCGCCACGAAGATTAAGCTGCCGAACGTGCGTGGCGCGGCCCTGCTGGCCATGCTGCTTTCCATCGTCGGCACCATTCAGCTGTTCAACGAACCGCAGATCATGTCTACGGCTGATCCGGGTATTTCCAAGTCGTATACACCGATGATGATGGCTATGAGCACTTCTCAGGGCAGCATTACCCCGTCTGGTGACGGTCCGGCTTCGGCCATCGCCATTGTCATGGCTCTGATCGCAGGTGTGCTTGCCGTGCTGTACACCTTGGCCGAAAGGAAGGTGAACGAGTAATGAGCTCCGCAACCGTTGAAGAACGCGCCCGCAAAAAAGCCGAGCGCAAGCTCGAAAAGCAGCGTCAGGCTGCGCAACACGATTTGCCTCGCTCCATGCGACCGTCCGCGGCCGTGAAGACCCTCACCGTGGTGCTGCTGGTACTGGTGTTGATCTACTTCCTGTTCCCGATTTACTGGGCCATCATCGCGTCCACCAAGACGCCGGCCCAGATGACCGGTAGCAACGGCATGTGGTTTGCTGTGCCGCTTGACCAGCTGCCCAATGCCATCGCCACTAACTATTCCAAGCTGCTTGGCTGGACTCGTGGCAACTTCTGGCGCTGGGTGTTGAACTCCCTGATCTACTCGGGCGTCTCGGCATTGATCGGCACCATCGTGTCTGTGATGGCTGGCTACGCCACTGCGAAGTTCAACTTCCGCGGCAAGAACGCGGCTATTGGCGTCATCATGGCTTGCATGCTGATGCCCGCCGCACTGCTGACCATCCCGCAGTACTCGATTTTCCACACCCTGCACCTGACCAACACGATGCTCTCCATCATCATCCCGTGCTGCGTCTCCCCGTTCGGCTTCTTCCTGGGCCGCACGTACGCGCAGAGCTCGGTGCCTGATGAGTTGCTCGAGGCGGCCCGCATTGATGGTGCGAGCGAGGCACGAATCTTCTTCACTATTGTGCTGCGCCTGCTGGCTCCGGCAATGGTGACAATCTTCCTGTTCCTGTTCGTGGCCACGTGGAACAACTTCGTGCTGCCGTTGATGATGGTGTCTTCCGACACCCTGAAGCCGGTGACCTTGGGTCTGTATGGCATGGTCTCGCTGTCTACGTTCACCGATCGTGGTGCCCTGATGATGGGTGCCTTGCTCGGTGTGCTGCCGGTGATTGTGCTCTTCCTCGGCCTCCAGCGCTACTGGCAGTCCGGTTTGGCTGCCGGTGCGGTCAAGGGCTAATTAATCCACCGCCCGGCATAACATGTCACTCCTTCCGATGCCGGGCGACGCCCCTTCTCTATCGGAGTGACATTATTGTAATCGTCCGGTGTCACCGTAGCGTCAAGGATCTACGCAGTCAGGGCCCTAGAATCCGCGATGACGCCGGCCATTTTTTGTTGTGGCATTTCGTCGCCATGCTTTCCCATTCGACCGTTCTATAGAGGAGAACTCATGAGTACTGGCCGCTTCACTTTGCCGAGTGAGGAGAATTTTGCTGAGAAGACCAAGGAGCTTGCCGAATTGTGGGGCGCAGATGCTATCCGCAACTCGGATGGCACGCATCTTGATGAGGATGTGCTCGCTCTTGGCAAGAAGATATACAGTGCGTATTTCCCGACGCGTGCGCATAACGAGTGGATCACTCTGCATATGGACGAGACGCCACAGGTGTACCTGCTGACGGATCGTATCCTGGCGGAGTCGGATGCGGTGGATGTGCCGTTGATGGATGGTTTCTTCGAGGAGCAGCTCAAGCCGAACCGTGACGCGGACCCGCACAGGTATTGGGAGGTCGTGGACCGCACGACGGGCGAAGTCGTGCCGCCCGAACAGTGGACGCTGGACGCGGGCGAGGATACCGTGCACGTGACCGCTGCCGTGCCGATGCACGAGTACACGGTTTCGTTCCTGGCCTACATCATCTGGGATCCGGTCGAGATGTACAACCATCTGACCAACGACTGGGGCGACAAGGAACACGAGATCCCGTTCGACATCTACCATCCCGCCACCCGAAAGTTCGTGTTCGACACGTTCGCGAGGTGGCTGAAGGACAGCCCGCAGACTGATGTGGTGCGTTTCACCACGTTCTTCTACCAGTTCACATTGCTGTTCGACGCCAAGCGTCGCGAAAAGGTGGTCGACTGGTTCGGCTGTGCCTGCACCGTGAGCCCGCGTGCCTTGGACGACTTCGAGAAGGAATATGGATATCGTCTGCGTCCTGAGGACTTTGTGGATGGTGGCGCCTACAACAGCGCATGGCGTGTGCCCAGAAAGGCCCAGCGCGACTGGATCGACTTCCTGTCTGGCTTCGTGCGCAAGAACGTCAAGCAGCTGGCGGACATGTCCCATGCGGCCGGCAAGGAGGCGATGATGTTCCTGGGCGACCAATGGATCGGCACCGAACCCTACAAGGACGGGTTCGATGAGCTGGGCCTGGATGCGGTGGTGGGTTCGATCGGCGACGGCACCACGACCCGCATGATCGCTGACATTCCCGGCGTCAAGTACACCGAGGGCCGTTTCCTGCCGTACTTCTTCCCGGACACGTTCTATGAGGGCAACGACCCGAGCATCGAGGGGCTCGACAACTGGCGCAAGGCCCGCCGCGCGATCCTGCGTTCGCCTATCTCCCGCATGGGCTACGGCGGCTACCTGTCCCTGGCCGCGAAGTTCCCGAAGTTCGTGGACACCGTCACACACATCGCGGACGAGTTCCGCGACATCCACGATCGCACCGACGGGGTGGCCGCCGAGGGCGAATTGAACGTGGCGATCCTGAACTCGTGGGGCAGGATGCGCTCCTGGATGGCGTTCACCGTGGCGCATGCGCTGCCCAACAAGCAGACGTACTCGTATTACGGGATCCTGGAGTCCCTGTCCGGCATGCGCGTCAACGTCAGGTTCGTCAGCTTCGATGACATCCTCGAGCACGGCGTGGACCCGGACGTCGACGTGATCATCAACGGCGGCCCGGTGGACACGGCGTTCACCGGCGGCGACGTGTGGGCGAATCCGAAGCTCGTGGAGACCCTGCGCGCATGGGTGCGTGACGGCGGCGCGCTGGTGGGCGTTGGCGAGCCGAGCTCGCTGCCGCGTTTCCAGGCGGGCCGCTTCTTCCAGCTGGCGGACGTGCTGGGCGTGGACGAGGAGCGCTTCCAGACCCTGTCGGTGGACAAGTACTTCCCGCCCGTCACGCCCGAGCATTTCATCACCACGGACGTGCCCGTGGACCCGGCGGCCCGCGGGGCCTGGGAGCGGGCCGGCTACCGTGCGCCCCTGTCGGGCTGCGGCGGCGGCCAGGGCATCGCCCCGCTGGGCGGCATCGACTTCGGCGAAGCCGTGGCGAATACGTATCCGGTCAGCGAGGATGTGACCCTGTTGCGCGCGGACAACGGCCAGGTGCAGCTCGCGGCCAACGAGTACGGCAAGGGCCGCGGCGTCTATATCTCCGGCCTGCCGTATTCGGCGGCCAACGCCAGGTTGTTGGAACGTGCCCTGTTCTGGGCCTCCCACAAGGAGGACCGGTACGCGGCGTGGAGCTCCAGCAACCCGGAGTGCGAGGTCGCCCACTTCCCCGGACAGGGCTTGTACTGCGTGGTCAACAACACCGACCAGCCGCAGACGACCACCGTGACCCTGGCCGACGGGTCGAGCGAGACCTTCGACCTTCAGCCCAGCGGCATCGCCTGGCGCAACGACTGACAAAGTTAGTCCACCGAGGGGAGAAATGCGGAAAATAGAAGGCTTTCTCCCCTCAAAGAGGTACATCGGTCCCCATGCAAAATGCTATCTGCTTTCAAAGGGGTGCCGGTTCGTCGAAAATCCAAGTATGGGCGTTGAAATATCAACATCTGTACTTGGATTTTCCGCATCGAGATACCTCTTTGAAAGCAGATAGCATTCTGCAACGGCCAGAATGTGCATCTTTGAAAACAGATACCCCTGTATGCGCGTTCGTCCACGGTGTTGTGGCTCGTTCTCGGGTGTTGCAGATCATATCAATGTCTATTTATGTATATATACTTAACAAATAAGCAATGCCGCTTATTGCGGCTTTATAGGGAGATTGGACCTCATCATGGCCGCAAACAAGGAAACACTATTTGACATCGCCTCACACTTCGCACTGGAGGGCAATATCATCAGCGTCGAGCCTTATGGCGACGGACACATCAACACCACTTATCTGGTGGTCACTGATGGCCCCCATTACATCCTGCAGCGGATGAACACCAGCATTTTCCCCGATACGGTAAATCTGATGCGCAATGTCGAACTAGTTACTTCTGCCCTCAAAGCTCGGGGCAAGGAGACATTGGATATCGTGCCCACCACTTCCGGTGCGACGTGGGAAGAGATCGATGGCGGTGCGTGGCGTGTATACAAATTCATCGAGCACACCGTGTCTTACAATCTCGTGCCGAATCCAGATGTATTCCGTGAGGCCGGCAGGGCATTCGGCGACTTCCAAAATTTCCTGTCCGGGTTCGATGCCGGTCAGTTGACCGAGACCATCGCGCACTTCCACGACACCCCTCATCGTTTTGAGGATTTCAAGGCCGCCCTTGCCGCGGACAAGCTCGGCCGTGCCGCAAGCTGCCAGCCGGAGATTGACTTCTATCTGGCCCATGCTGATCAGTACGCCACCGTGATGGATGGATTGAAGGACGGCTCGATTCCGCTGCGTGTGACTCATAACGACACCAAGCTGAACAACATTCTCATGGATGCCACCACCGGAAAGGCGCGTGCGATCATCGACCTCGACACCATCATGCCGGGCTCAATGCTGTTCGATTTCGGTGATTCGATTCGCTTTGGAGCCTCCACTGCTTTGGAAGATGAGAAAGATTTGGACAAAGTGCATTTCAGCACCGAGCTGTTCCGTGCTTACGCCGAAGGTTTTGTGGGGGAGCTGCGCGGCAGCATCACCGAGCGCGAGGCCGAGCTGTTGGCTTTCAGCGGCAACCTGCTCACCATGGAATGCGGCATGCGTTTCCTCGCCGATTATCTGGAGGGCGACGTGTACTTTGCCACGAAGTATCCTGAGCACAATCTGGTACGTACCCGTACCCAGATCAAGCTGGTGCAGGAGATGGAGCAGAAGGTTGATGAGACGCACGCCATCGTTGCGGACATCATGAAATAGAACGTAGTCCCGGCCAATAGTTCACATTTATGAACACGAGCGAACAGAAAACTTGCGCAAAAGTTCGATTTTGGCACAATCTGTGATAAAGTTGGCAGCGAAGGAAACCGAAGGCAACATCCTTCCCAAGGAGGAAACATGACCACTGTTCTGGTTACGGGCGGCGCTGGATTTATTGCTACCCATACCGACATCGAACTGCTCAACAAGGGCTATGACGTTATTTCCGTGGACAACTACGGCAATTCGTCTCCGGTGGCACTTGAGCGTGTCGAGCAAATCACCGGCAAGCCGGTCAAGCGCTACGACGGCGACGTGCGTGACGAGGCTCTGATGGAGCGCGTCTTCACTGAAAACAACATCGACTGGGTCATTCACTTCGCCGGTCTCAAGGCCGTGGGTGAGTCCGTAGCCAAGCCGATCGAATACTACGACAACAACCTGTACTCCACGCTCGTGCTCCTCAAGGTGATGAAGAAGCACAACGTCAAGAAGATCATCTTCTCCTCCTCCGCCACCGTGTACGGCAGCCCGAAGGAGCTGCCAATCACCGAGGAAACGCCGACTGGCGGCACCACCAACCCGTACGGCACTTCCAAGCTGTTCCAAGAGCAGATCCTGCGCGACGTTCACGTGGCCGATCCGTCCTGGACCATCGTGCTGCTGCGTTACTTCAACCCGGTTGGCGCTCACGAGTCCGGCCTGCTTGGCGAAGATCCGAAGGGTATTCCGGCAAACCTCACCCCGTACGTGGCCAAGGTCGCGGTTGGCGAGCTGAAGGCCGTTCAGGTCTACGGCGACGATTACGACACCCCTGACGGCACCGGCGTGCGCGACTACATCCACGTGGTCGACCTGGCCAAGGGCCACGTGGCCGTTATCGACCACATCGACAAGGAAGGCGTGTTCGTCTACAACCTGGGTACCGGCCACGGCTACTCCGTGCTCGAGGTCATCAAGGCCTACGAGAAGGCTGCCGGCCACCCGATTCCGTACGTGATCAAGCCTCGTCGCCCCGGTGACATTGCTGCATGCTATGCCGATGCCTCCAAGGCCGCAAAGGAGCTGGACTGGAAGGCCGAGTTGACCATCGACGATATGGCCGCTTCCTCCCTCAACTGGCAGACCAAGAACCCCAACGGTTTCCGCGACGCCGAGTGATTTTTAGCTCCCGCTGGCGGGAGCTGTCGAACGAAGTGAGACTGAGGGTGGTTTGTGCCGCATGACGTTGACCACCCTCAGTCGGCTACGCCGACAGCTCCCGCCAACGGGAGCTCTCTTATATCTCATACAATCCGCCGATCGGCGGCCCAGCGCGTGAGCTCGGTGCGATTCGAAAGCTGAAGTTTTCGTAGCACCGAGCTCACGTGCGTTTCGACCGTCTTAATCGAAATGAACAGTTCCACGGCAACTTCCTTATATGTGTATCCGCGGGCAATCAATCGCATGACTTCTTGTTCGCGGGCGGAAAGTCTGTCCAGTTCCTCGTCATGCACAGGCGCGGCACCATCGGCTCCGGCGGCCGGCACACCTTGGAATGCAGAAAGCACGAATCCGGCCAGCTTCGGCGAAAACACGGCATAGCCCTCATGCACCTGCTTGATGGAGGAAATCAAATCGGCTCCGGTAATCGTCTTGGTCACATACCCCTGGGCGCCGGCGCGAATCACCGAACCCACATCCTGAGGCGCATCCGAAACCGACAGCGCAAGAAACACAGTAGCGGGGGAGTAGGCGCGTGACTTGGTAAGGATCTCGGCACCGCCGCCACCTTCGCCGCCCGGCACGTGCACGTCCAGCAATACCACTTGTGGTTTGGTCTGGGCAATCATCGCCACCGAGCCGGGCACGTCCGCCGCCTGGCCGACGATATCAAAAGAGTCTCGCAGTGTGGCAATCACGCCGGCGCGAAACATTTCGTGGTCATCCACTACCGCCACGCGAATGCGGTCTGCTGCAGCTTCACTCATCGATGCTCTCCTTGTGTCGATTTCAATGCAATCGGCATATGCATTCTCACTTCGGTGCCCCAGCCGGCTCTGGATACGATTTCCACTGTACCGCCGCGGCGTTTGATACGCCCGATAATCGACTCACGGATGCCTAATCGGTCTGGCGGTATTGTATCGATATCAAATCCTTCGCCGTGGTCGCGCACGAACACTTCGACCGTCGTATCTGTAGCTTCGCAGTAGAGGGAGATCGGCTCGCTGCCATGTGTGACGGCATTGACCAGCGCCTGACGCGTGGCGTCCAACAGCGCATCGGTCTGGGCGCTTGGATGGGCATCGCCCACAGTGACCACCTCAATCGGTTTGCCATGTTCGTCCTCAACCTCGGCGGCGATCTGCTTCAGCCCGGCGCTGACGGAACGATCCGATGTGGAACGTTCCTGATACAGCCATTCGCGCAGCTCGCGTTCTTGCCCGCGCGCCAGGGTGAACACAGTGGCGGGGTCTTCGGAATGCAGTTGGATGAGCGCCAGCGTCTGCAACACGCCATCATGCAGATGGGCGGTCATGTCCGCGCGCTCTTCCTCGCGCTCCTTCAACGCCTGCTCGCGGGAAAGCCTTTGTAGCATGGCATTCGCCCATGGCATCACCGCCAGTACAATGCACGCAATCATAATGAATCCACTGAGCATGATGCGACGTGGCGAGGTGCCCCACCCGACGTAGGTCACGTTCGACACATATATGGCCCATCCCATGAAAATGAGTGCGATGCCACCCAGCATGGAGAGCAGCTGTGTGCCGTTCGGGCTTAGATTCATCCAGGCCAAGGCTATGCCGGCCAGTCCAAGCAGCAGCGGAATGATGAGTTGGCTATCAGCGCCGGTGCCGACCAGCAGCAGGCCGATGGTCAGCAACACGAACCCGGCCAACGCCACTAACGCAGGTTTCGGGGCGCGCTGGATGGCTTCGGATAATGACTCAGCCGAGACGGCCGTGTCTTCAACGCCGGCCTGTGCGGGCTGGTTGCCCCGCGCGAGCGGAGCTTGCTCCACTGGTATATGTTCCGCACTTGCCACAGCCTGAGGATCGCCGGCCGGCATGAAAATCCATAGGAACACATAGGCGATAATGCCGGCACCATACAAGCAGGTCAGTGCAATGAATGCCAGCCGAACCCACATCACAGAAATGCCGAGATGTAGTGCGATGCCTTTGCAGACGCCGGTGAGCCAGCGGCCTCGTTTGGGTCGCGTCAACGGCATACGCGCGGGCAGCAGCGGTTCGGGAATTGATGTCATATCTCTATTGTGCCGCGTTCAGGGCTTTGGAACCGGGGTTTTACATGGTGTTCAGGGAACAATCAGGGTGTTCCCCGAGCCTTGTGGTTGCGTTCGGGCTGTGTAATGGAAGCATGAGCAGTCCACATATGAATTCGTATCAACAGCCGCAGCCGGGCAAAGCTCCGCGGCGTTTCTTTACATGGGTGCGTTCTTCCGGATTAATCCGCGGCAATGATCGTTGGATTGGCGGCGTATGCAGTGGTATCGCGCAGCGTCTCGGTTGGAGTCCGACATTAGTGCGTGCGCTGATGATTGTGGCCACGCTGTTCTTTGGTTTTGGCGCGGCGCTATACGCAATGGGATGGTTTCTCATTCCCGATGTGCGCAGCGGGCAGATTCTCGCCGAAGATTTGATTGAAGGCCAGTGGGATTGGAATTGTCTTGGCTGCTTCCTGTTTATGGCTGTGGCTGTGCTGATTCCAGGCGCCGGCTGGGTGTGCATTGCGCTCGCCGCTCTGGTGCTGTGGCTGATTGCGCAAAGCGGTGTTCGTCAGCAGGAAGGATACGGTTTCGGGTACCACGGTGGTCAGTCCACCGCGCCGCCGAATAATCCGAACGGACCGAATAATCCGAATAACCTTGCACCGAACCCCTCTATGCAACCGTCTGCAACGATGCCTCCATATGTTTCACAACCTGTTTCACAGTCGGTTCCATATGTTTCACAGCCTGTTCCGCAGGCGGGGCAGCGGCCGTATAATCCCACAAGCGGCTCTGCGGCGATGCCGGTAGATGGCATCCCTGCGGGCAAGTATGCAATGCCCAATCCTGTCGCGGCTGCGGCGCCGCGTTCCTCCACCCGCCGCAAGCCGGCCGGCCCGGTTGTGGTGCTGAGCGTATTGGGACTGTCCTTCATTTCTTTCGCTGCCGTTATGGCGGTGATTTGGGAATATGACATGGACGTCAGTGGCATCGTGCGCGTGGGCACCATATGGATTTCCGCAGTATGCGTGGTGATGGGTCTGATTGTCATTGTGCTGGGATTCAAGGGGCGTCGTGCAGGTGGACTGATTCCGCTGGGCTTGATGGCCGGAGCCTGCGCGATGTGCATGATTATCGCGAGCGGTACGTATGCCATCCGCCATTACGATGCGACGCATACCAATATCAGTTACACGGATATCACGCTGTCCAGTGCTGGCGGCCATGCGTCGGTGGACGCGTATGGTATGAACCAGGTGCAGGTCAACGACCAGTTTTATGCGGATTCCAGCCAACGGACATTCGATAAACTCGTGAGGGGCGTATGGTTCTCCGGTGACGACTACGACTCCAGCCAGGCTGTGCTTGACCTGTCGGATTGGGAAAGCAGCCATGCGCCTCATAAGCTGGAATTGTCGAATGGCAATACGTCCATCAGCAACTGCCCGGCGGGAACCATCACCATATCCGCGGTTCAGGCTCAGGTTCACATCATTCTTCCTGACGGGTGCTCCTACGGCATTGGCAGTGCGTGGCGCGGGTACACGTACAGCAACAGCATGGGCGGCAAGTATGCGGTGATATATGACACGGTGGACCTTATCGGGTTTTCCGATACCGATCAGGGGTATTCCATCGACAGCTATGACACCAACTATGCCTGGATGACGGACGATAGCAAAATGCCGGCAAATGGCCCTGAGCTGCTCGTAGACATCCCCTTCTCGGCCGGCGCCCGGGTGAATATGATCTATATCTCGGATTGGGAAGGGTCGACGTATATGCAATTCAGGAACAACTTCGATACGACGAACGGATACACCGAGGACTCAGGGAAGGCAGAATGATGAGCGACGACACCAAGGAACTGAAGACCATCGAAGACCAGGCCAAGACCCGTCCGCTGTCGGTATCCGACGATGCAGACGAGACCAAGGTGCTGCATTCGCCCGATAATGAAACGGCGGCTGAGACCGAGGTGCTGCCAACAGCTGCAGATGCGGTGGAGACCTCGGCCCTGCCCGTGGTTGACGGCAGTATTGATGAGACTCGGCCAATGACTACGGCGGCTGATGGTTCGGCAACGACGGTGATTCCGGCTGCTGACGACAATCAGGAATCCGAAGATATCGTGTCGGACGACCACGAGAAGACGATTCCTCTGGAGGCGGTTGCCGATACGTCAATTCCGCCCGCAAACGACATTCCGCTCTATGCGGCGGGCAACGCTTGCTCGGGGAATGAACAGACTGCATCTGGAACTTCGCCTAATGCGGAATTCGCCTCATCCGCACAGCATGTGGATGCTCAGTCTCAGTCGAGCACAAGGATGGAACCTGCCAAGAAAAGCAGCATCAGTACACTGACCGTTGTCTTCGGTCTATTGGGCGTATTGATTGGCGCACTGGGGTTGCTCTTCGGCGTGACGTTCCCCGATATGCTGATCACACAGTTCGCCGCTGATCCGCAGGTGTTGGTGGCTATTGTCTGCGCAATAGTGGGCGTGGTCTTGGTGACCATAGCTATCGTGTGGGCCATTATGGGCGCCGTGAAGAAAAAATAACTCGTATTGTTTGGCAAGCCCCTTTGCGAGCACAGCTGACTGAGGGGCTAAGAAATCATACTTCGGTACTATGCGATATCTGAAGTAAGGCGTTCTATGCTTGTGGGGGAGGTAGAACGGATGACGCGGATCACAGTGCGGCGAGTGCTGAATATCGCTGCGATTGCGGTGGTGATTGCGTTAGTGTTCTCCCTGCTTGGCTGGGCGATGATGCCGCAGTGGAGCACTCGGCCTTATAGCGATCATATTGCCGTTTCCTCGCCTGATCCCGCTATTGCTCCTGCTCATGCGGACATTCCGCATGAGGGCAGATATCGCACTCGTGAAACGAAGTTGTCTATTGAAGTGGACGATGGAGTCACGTTGCCGGCCATCTTGCGGGAGCCGATTGATGCGCCTGGCAGTCGCCCGGCCTGCCTGTTCATCCATGGATCCGGCACCAGCGGGGCCGAGGACTTCGGCGACATTGCCAACGCTATGGCATCCGCCGGTATTGTGACGCTGGTTCCGGCCAAGCGCAATGACAATTACACCGTGCTGCATCGCGACTACCAGCGATTCGCCCGCGAATACAGCAGTTCTTTGGATGTGTTGCGTAGCACTGCAGGCGTCGATCCGGCAAAAACCGGCATCTACGCCGAATCCGAAGGCACATGGATATCCACGATTCTGGCATCCAAGCGGCAGGATATCGCTTTTGCCGTCCTGACTTCGGCACCAGTATTTAAAGGTCGCGAGCAAATGGCCATGGCCGTCAGCGCCTATATGCATGAAGCCGGCGCGCCCGCTCCTGTGGTCAAAGACACGGCCAAACTCATGTCGCTCAACTACGCTCCTTTTGATCTTGCCTATGCCGATTTCGATGCCGATCATTACCTGCGTTCTTTGACCATGCCGCTTCTGGTGAATTACGGCGCTTATGACACCGCCATGCCCATTGAGCAAGGTGCGCAGCGCATCATTGACGCGGCTCGCAGCGCAGGCAATGAGAACGTTACTGTGCGGTACTTTGTCGGCAACCATCAGATGCGGGCCGGCAAGGGACTGTTCACGCTGAATCTACCGTTGGCGCAAGGGTATACGCAGGCGTTGGAGAACTGGGTGAATGGTATTGCCGCAGGTGCTCAGGCTGACGGATGGGCCACGCCACAGATCGCCGGAGTGCATCCTCATCAGCAGTTTGCGGCACCGCAGCAAACCAAGTCGGGTATTATCGGCTCGCTTGGTGTGTTGGCGGGCATCATGATTGCAGGCCCGGTGCTTATGCTCGTTGCAGTCATATTTGGTATTGCCATGGATATTGTGGATTGGCTGCGCATGCGCGGTGCGTTGGATCGGCGTGTACCAGGACGAAACATGCCTGTCGGATGGAATCAGCCGTATCGGAGAGATGCCGGTACGCATGTTGACGATGACGGCAACCGTCACCGGCGTCGTAATGCAATAGTCGTTGACGGTAACCGCCTGTACATGTTGCGCGATCGGCGTGCGATGCATGCCAATCCTGTGTTGGCGTGGCGGGCCATGCCCCGTGGTGTTGCAGGGCCTATTGCCGGCTTAGGCGTTGCGATAATGGTGATTACCGTGCTGCTGTACGGGTATATGGGTGCCGTAGGGGTGGCGGCTGTATATGTTATGCCGCATCCGCGGCTTTTCGGCATCGGATGGCGGGTATTGCAGGCGTTGACGGTGGTGCTGGTACTGCTGTTCGCCGTGGTCGCGGAGCGGTTATGGCGTCACCGCGCAGACATCATGGGCGCTCGCCGTGCGGCCGGCATCATCATGGTGGTGGCCGCGCTCGCTACATGCACTACACTGGCATTCTGGGGTCTATTCAGCCTGTAGTTGTGGTGCGCGCAGCGTCAGCGTTGAGCCGCCTCGGCCTCGTCAAGAGTGCTGAACCCGCCGAGTTGCACGGTGTTCAGCAAAGTTTCTTCGGTGATGTTGTGCTGAGGGGTTGTGTCGGCTCGTTCGCGGATCATCGCTTCATAGAGGTCAAAAGTCATGTCGGAGTATGTGCCGAGTTCGCCGCGTAGATATGTTTCAAATGAGGTGGTCGTTGGCGTGTCCTCGGCGGTGGTCAGCACGCGCATCGCCTCGCCAAGCTTTGGGTACCGCGAACGGAAATCGGCGGCCCAAGTCACCTGCTGGGCGATTACCTGTTCTTGCTTAGCCACACGAGATTCAGTCAGGCGCGGAATGTACGGTTCGATGTTCTTTGCGAAGTCGTCGGGTGCGGTGGAGGCCATCATGCGGCCGTATTTTTCGGTGACGAGATTGCGGCCAACGTGGTCGGCTTCGTCCAAATCAGCGGCGTAGCTGGAGAGCAATGGCCGTTCCCATGTGAGGAACTGGGCCAAACGCATCTGGTGGAAAACCGGCCAATTGCCTTGGCAGGCGGCACGGCCGCCCTCGTTATTGGTGTGCTGAAATTGGTTCCATTCATGGTGCACAATGGTTTCACGCAGTTCGTCGGTGGTAAGGTTGTCGGTCATCTTCGAGCCTCACAAACTCTTGAGCACTGGATCGTTGGAGGCGATGTGATCTTCAATGTAAGGCCGTTGCCATTCCAGGAAGGTTTCGGTTGATGTGGTCAGGTGTTCCCTCTGGAGTTCCTTGACAATCTCTGCGGCGATATGTTCCACAATCCCGTTGATTTGGTCAATCGCCGGGGCGGAACCCTTGCCGCCCTCGCCGAAACCGGCGCCGCCGTAGCAAGCCGCTGAGCTCAGACGCATTACGCTTTCCAGTTGTTCGGCCACATCAGGCAGCAGCGCGAACATCGATTTGGACAGCTTGCGCAGTGCCGCGAACTGCCATTTGTAGTACGGCAGATAGCCGGCCACCATCGGCACATTGATGAGAAACACCAATGAGGAGGCGGCATTCACGAACTCGTGGATGGACAGCCATGCGGCGGCGCCATCGCCACGTTTCAGCGAACGTGGCAGATTGTATTGACCGGCTTGTGCGATCATGCCCAAACGCTTGGAAATCAGTGCCAGTCGCATATCGTCCGGCATATCTTTGAATCCTTGGCGGGTCTTGGAGAATTGCCCGGTGGGGTCTGCAAACACCTCGCCATTAGTGGCGGCGGCCAGTGTGGCCTCATCCAACATCAACCATTCGTGAGGCGAAGTCTGTGCCGGAGCGGTGCGGTATCCGGTGATCGACTCGAAGAAATCACCGATACGGAACACGCCATCGCGTCGGTTTGCGCCCTGTGCGCGTGGAGTGGCGGGGGAGGGAGTGCCATGGTCTGTTGCAATAGCCGAGGTATTCGTGGAGAATACCGCATGCCCTTGTGCGTCAATGCTGAAGTCTCGGGGCAGCGCGTCATAATCGGTCTGCAGTTGCTCGCCTATGGCGGTGTAATCCTCATCGGAAAGCCACAGGCAGAATCGCGGGCCGAAGTCATGGTCCTGCGAATATGCGTCATCGAACCCATAGCATTCCGATCCGTGTCCCACCAGACCGGCGGCGATGCGAGAAACATATTGTGGGTACTTTGTCGAGAGCATCGGTTTGCCGACCTGCGTCCAGAAAGCGCGGGCCAGTTTCAGGCCGGAAATTCCAACTACAGAAGTGGCGGTTGCGGCGGAATCGGATACCAAGGCAGTCGGCATGACTGGTGCATCGGTGGAATTTTGGCAAGAGGTGCCGGCGTTGGTCGCTTCCTGTGCGGACGCAGTGGTTGCATCCGTAGTGTCATTCGGAACGATATCGATACCCGCGGCTTGTGCCTGGGACTCGGCCTGCCGCAGATTGTCTTCGGTGATACGCCAGTAATCGGTGTCCTTGCCGTAGCATTCCTCGATCACGTCCAGCGCATGACGGTACCCGGCGACGGCATCTGCATATCGCTTTTCGGCAAAGCATACCTGCGCGTAGCCGGCCAATGCGGAGGCGTAATGTGCGGAATGCTCCAGATGACCGGTCTTATAGATATCCAATGCCTTGGCCGCGTGCCAGTGGGCGCCTTCCAGCTTGTGCTCGGTCAGCAAGGTCAGCGCCAGATTTGTATGCGAGCTGGCCACATCGATATCCTCGTCCGGGTTCACGCTCGATGCTTCGATGATGCGGAGTGCTTCGCGCAGCTCAAGCTCGGCCTTATCCGGTCGGTTCGTTTCGCTGTAGAGCATTGAGAGGTTATTGTGAAGCGCCGCAAGTCTGCGGTCGGTGGGCGCCAGCGAATGACGGCATACATCCTGGGCCTGGTGGTAGAGGTCTTCGGCCTGGTCATATTGCTTGGCGGCGCGCATGGCGGTGGCGCAGTTGATGAGCGTGGTGGCCCATGCTTCGGATGTGCCGGTGGTCAGGCCCATGCGAGCGGCCAGTTCCAGAGCTCGCTGCACGATCCACTGGTTGTCCTTATGACGTCCTTGCGAACGGTAGAAGCCCATTGTTTCGTTGAGTACGGTCAACAGTCCGGCTTCATCGCCGGCATTCTCTGCGTCAACCATCGCCTGTTCCAAATACGGGCCGGCTTCGGTGGCGGCCGCATGACGGTCGAAAATCGCGTCCAATCCGTTCAGGAATTGTTGGGTGTCAAAGCTCGTTGACGATTGTTCGGCGTTGGTCGCGGCCTGATTTTCTGGGTTGTTCGCGTGTTGTGCCGCGGCCGCTGCGTCTGTGTCGTCAGCATCATTCGGGCCGTGAGCGAATTGTGCGGCAAATTGTTTGAGCAATGCTTCTTCGTCAGCCACGAGAGACCTCCCTGAATCGCGTCTGATTCCAGTCTATTAATACTGTGCACAGACACGTCAGGGAATAGGCTGTGAGCTTGGTCTCAGTCGACCTTGATTTCACGCATGCGATGGATGGCCTCGGTGTCCGTTTCGCATCGCCATGAGTAGAACGTGAGCAGGCCGACTGCGAGCAGGGTGAGAGGAACGCCACCCAAACCGGTGAAGCGGTAGTTCATGGAGAATGAAGTGAGCATAGCACCGCCCACAATCGAGCCGATGGCATTGCCAAAATTGAATGCCACTTGTACGGCGGCTCCTGCAATGAGTTCGCCGCCTCCCTGACCGGCCTCGGTCATCAGCAATTGTTGCGGTGCGGAGATGAAGAACAATCCGAATGCAATCCAGAACGTCAACAACGCGGTAGTGCCATGGTTGCCGGGCAGCAGCACCACAAGCAGCAGACCAATGCAGGAGATGGACTGGCCGAGAGCGGCAGTGCCGGCATGACGCCACCGATCGGTAATACGGCCACCGATGATGCCGCCAACTACCATGCCGAATCCGGCGAGCATCATCAGCATTGGTACGAGGGAAGATGACCAGCCACCAGTCTTTTGCAGCCAGGGAGAGATGTAGCTCCACCAGCAGAACACGCCTGCGTTGCCAGTGAACACGGCAGCCAAGATCACCCAGGGGCCTCGGCGAGTGAGGAATTTGAACTGACCGGCGATGCCGGCATCTTTGATTGGTGCCACGAATGGAATCCATGCCAGTGACAGCACTATCGTCATTGCGGCCCATGCGGCCAGAATGCCGAAGGCAAGACGCCAGGAGAGAAACTCGGCCATCAAGGTGCCTGCCGGCACGCCCAACATATTGGCCAAAGTTTGTCCCGTGACCATTATGGATACGGCCTGCGCCTCTTTGCCTTTATCGGCCAGGGTTTTGGCGATAAGCGTGGCGGTGCCGAAGAATGCGCCGTGCGGCAGACCGGAGATGAATCGCGCAATGACGAGCATGGCAGCGTTGGCTGAGAATGCGGAGAACAGGTTACCCATCAAGGCGATAACCATGAACGCAATAATGAGATCCTTTGGTGGCACTTTGCGGCCGAACACCAGAATCAATGTGCCGAAACACACGCCGATGGCATACGCGGAAATATAGTGGCCGGCGGTAGGGATGTCCACGCCGGTGGCGGCTGCGGCCTGCGGCAGAATGCCCATCATCACGAACTCGGCGGCGCCGAGAATGAATGCGCCTGAGGCCAGCGCAAGCAAGCTCTTCTTCATATTTCCTCTCATGAGATTTCACGGTATTGCATACGGAAGCAGCGATCGATTGATTCGGGCGATATGTTACGGTGCGCCATCAACAATGCCATGAGCATGTGTTGCTTTGAATGCTTATTCCTTGTGCCGGTATTTATTCAGAGTCGTGCTGCACTTGAATAATGTTTTTTCGACACCTGCAACCATTCCAGCAATGAAATATCGCTGAAGAAATAGATAGGCAATGATGACGGGCAGTGCTGCGAGCAACGCAGCTGCGGCGCCTGTTCCGATATTGTTAGTTTGAGCTGCGAAAAATGCGGCTACTTGTGGAGCGATGGCATGTGGTGGTGCTCGATCGACCAAGAAGTCTGTCTGGGTGCAAATGCGCATTCCCGAAGATATTGCCATTGCGTCGGTGGATGGAACCGTTGATTGGCGGATTCTAGTGGTGGTTGCAACACAGGTGTTGCAACCACCACTAGAATCCGCCGACTTTCTTTAAGTCTCGGAACCCAAAATAATGATGTGGATAGTGATACTTGGTGAGGATAAAACAAAAAAAGGAGAAACGTTGAAAGATCAACGTTTCTCCTTATGGGTCGGGCTGGCGGGATTTGAACCCGCGGCCTCTTCGTCCCGAACGAAGCGCGCTACCAAGCTGCGCTACAGCCCGTTTTGGCAACAGTCGTAGATATTACATTATGGTGCTGGACAAAGCAACTCGGCATGTCGTTCTTAATCGTAGGCTTTGCGTACACTGATGAACCATGGCTGAAGTTGTTGAGAACACTGAAAATACTGAGAACGAAACCCCGGCAGTCCCGCAGATGAGCACTGTTGAGCGTGCGGAAATGCTGCTCAAGCAGGATGCCACTATCCGTGAGAAGATCAAGTCCGGCGCCACGCTGGACGAGGCCGTGGATCCCTCCAACAAGGAGTTTGGTCCGCTGGGCCACCCGGAGCAGGTGCAGATGCGCGTGGCCAAGCGCGCGATGATGCTTGAGTCCGGCATTGCCCCCTACCCGGTGCACCTTGATGTGACCAACACCATCGAAGAGGTACGCGCCAAGTACGACGGCAAGCTCGAAGCTGGCCAGGAGACCGAAGACATGGTCGGCATCGCCGGCCGCGTGCTGTTCCTGCGCAACGCTGGCGGCCTGTGCTTCGTGCAGCTGTCCGCCGGCGACGGCACCAAGATTCAGGGCATGATCTCCAAGAAGGAGATCGGAGCCGACTCCTTGAAGCAGTTCAAGCAGCTCGTTGACCTTGGCGATCATCTGTACCTGAAGGGTCGCGTCATCGCTTCCAAGACCGGTGAGCTGTCCGTATTCGCCACCGAATGGGCCATCGCATCCAAGGCTCTGCAGCCGCTGCCGGCCCTGCACAAGGATCTGAACGAAGACACCCGCACCCGCAAGCCGTACATCGGCATGATCGCGGACGAGAACATTCGCAACATGGTGCGCAACCGTTCCAAGGCCGTGGCATCCCTGCGTCACACCTTCGATGCCCACGACTTCCTCGAGGTCGAAACCCCGATGCTGCAGACCCTGCACGGTGGCGCGGCCGCCCGTCCGTTCACCACTCACATGAACGCCTTCGACCTGGATCTGTACCTGCGCATCGCCCCGGAACTGTTCCTCAAGCGCTGCCTGGTCGGCGGCATCGACCGTGTGTTCGAGATCAACCGCGACTTCCGCAACGAGGGCGTCGACGCCACCCACGCCCCCGAGTTCACTATGGTCGAGGCCTACCAGGCCTACGGCACCTATGATTCCATCGGCCAGCTGGTCAAGGAACTCGTGCAGCAGACCGCTATGGACGTCTACGGTTCGCACAAGGTCACGCTGCTCGACGGCACTGAATACGACTTCGGCGGCGAATGGAAGACCATCAGCATGTACGACTCCCTGTCCGAGGCATTGGGCGAGGAAATCGTGCCGAACGGCGGCCCCGAGCACCCCGGTACCTCCGTGGAGCATCTGGGCGAGATCGCCGACAAGCTCGGTGTGGAGCGTGACGACGTGGAGAACCACGGCAAGCTCGTCGAGCACCTGTGGGAGCACTTCTACGAGGACAAGCTCTACGAGCCCACTTTCGTGCGTGACTTCCCGGTTGAAACCTCCCCGCTGGTCAAGGGGCACCGCACCAAGCCCGGCGTGGTGGAGAAGTGGGATCTCTACGTGCGCGGCTTCGAGCTGGCCACTGGCTACTCCGAGCTCAACGATCCGATCGTGCAGCGCGAACGCTTCGTGGCTCAGGCCAAGGACGCGCTCGCCGGTGATGAGGAAGCCTGCGATATTGATGAGGACTTCCTCGAGGCCCTTGGTGTGGGCATGCCCCCGGCAGGCGGCATGGGCATGGGCATTGACCGACTGCTTATCGCGCTGACCGGTGCCACGATTCGTGAGACCATCACCTTCCCGCTGGTCAAGCCGCTGGTTGGCTGAAACCTATTTCTGGCTCCCCTCGGGTGAGGGGAGCTGTCGAACGAAGTGAGACTGAGGGGAGTCGAAGGGTAATATCGCCAGCGACTCCCCTCAGTCACTTACGGTGACAGCTCCTCTCAGAGAGGGGAGCCGAGTTATATCGGAAAGAAGGTTGCTTATGTCCATTGGTTTGTGGCTCAAGGGTGCGCGTCCCAAGACGTTGGCCACCTCCATCGCCTCGGTGATGGTGGGTGCGGCGATGGCCCGTGTGCATATCGAGCAGATGGGCACCTGCGTCGCAATCTATCCTGAGCCGGCTTATTGCGCCGTGAACCGGGCGCAGCAGGATCTGCTGTTGGGTCGGTTCTGGATGGTGACTTTCCTGTGCCTGTTGGTGGCGCTGTTCCTGCAAATCGCCGTCAACTATGCGAATGATTACTCCGATGGCGTTCGCGGTACCGATGCCGGACGTGGCGGTAGTGAATCGCAATCCGGCAAACCGCAGCGGTTGACCGAATCCGGTCTGGTGCCGGCCAAGCACGTATTCATTGCGGCAATCATCTGTGCAGGTATCGCCTGCGTCTGCGGCATTGCCGCCATCGTGATTTCCCAAGCATGGTGGCTGTTTGCCGTGGGTGCGGCCTCGCTAGTGGCCGGCTGGTTCTACACCGGTGGCAAGCATCCGTACGGTTATGTCGGTCTTGGAGAGGTCGGCGTGTTCCTGTTCTTCGGTCTGGCCGCAGTGTTGGGCACCGAATATGCGCTGTGTGGCATGGTGGATGTCGGCGGTCTGCTGGGTGCCGTGGCGGCAGGATTGTTCTCCTGCCACATACTGATGGTGAACAACCTACGTGATATCGACGAAGACCGTGAACATAACAAACGTACACTGGCCGTGCGTATGGGGGAGTCCGGTGCACGCACGTTGCTGATTGTGTGCTGTGTTATTGCATGGATTATTGCCCTACTGATGTGCGGCACATTATGGTGGCCGTGGGGTGTGGTGCTGCTGCTCTCTGGAGCGGGTGTGCCGGTGCGCATGATTTCCAGCGTCAAGAAGCATGCATTTGGCCCCGCTTTGGGTGCTGCCAGCTTCCAGACGCTGCTGTTCGCAGTGGTGCTTGCACTTTCCGTAGCGCTGTAATTCCCTCAGTCAGCTACGCTGGCAGCTCCCCTTGGGAAGGGAGCCGGGAAAAGGAACGCGGCGTTGTGACCTAATTGAGATGAAATATCTAAGACGGATACTCGTGTTTGGCGGCATACGGCTGTAGACTGAACCGTATGACTTATAAATTAGTACTGCTCCGTCATGGACAGAGCGCATGGAATAAAACCAACCAGTTCACCGGCTGGGTCGACGTACCGCTGACCGAGCAGGGTGAAGCCGAAGCCAAGCGTGGCGGCGAGCTGCTCAAGGAGAAGAACGTCCTTCCGGACATCGTGTTCACCTCCCTGCTGCGTCGCGCCATCAACACCGCCAACATCGCTCTGGATGCCGCAGATCGCCTGTGGATTCCGGTTCAGCGTGATTGGCGTCTCAACGAGCGTCACTACGGCGCTCTGCAGGGCAAGAACAAGACCGAGATTCGCGAAGAGTACGGTGACGAGAAGTTCATGCTGTGGCGCCGTTCCTACGCCACTCCGCCGCCCGAGATCGACCCGAACGACCAGTACGCCCAGAATAACGACCCGCGCTACGCCGGCGATCCGGTTCCGGAAGCCGAGTGCCTGGCCAACGTTGTTGAGCGTGTGAAGCCGTACTTCGAGTCCGCCATCGAGCCGGAGCTGCGCGCTGGTAAGACCGTGCTGATTGCTGCTCACGGCAACAGCCTGCGTGCCATCGTCAAGATGCTGGACAACCTGTCCGAGGATGAGATCGCCAAGGTCAACATCCCGACCGCTATCCCGCTGCTCTACGAGCTGGACGAGAACTTCAAGCCGATCAAGCCGCGTGGTGAGTATCTGGACCCGGAGGCTGCCGCCGCCGGTGCCGCCGCTGTCGCTGCTCAGGGCCAGAAGTGAGCCTAAGCCGCTAATACGGTAAGCATTAGGGGAGTCGCACAATTATCGTGCGACTCCCTTTTGCTATGCCGAAACAAGTTTCAAACGGTTTGTGCCGCTCCACCACGAAGCGAACTCCCCACCGCGAGGTGAAATACCCACGACGTTGTGAAATGCCCACCACGTGGTGTCCCAAAATGGCGGAATTCCGCGAAATGCAAAATTCGGCTGACATCGTGGTGGGAGATTCACTACGTGGTGAGACATTTGCTACGTGGTGGATATGCCGGTGTACCGCCTAAAAGCAACAAAAAACGGCGTCCAGCCGTAGCCGGATCGCCGCTTTTCGGGCATCCTCCTCAAGCCACAGGAGGATAAGTGTTCAATTATCAGTCGATGTCGGTGCCTTCGTCGCGGGTCGGCTCCTTGGTGGGGTCGAAGCCGGAGACGATGTAGACCACACGGCGGGCGGCGGACACGGCGTGATCGCCGAGGCGCTCCAGGAAGCGGCCCAGCAGCACGATGTCTACGGTCTGCTGACGAGTGATCTCGTCGGACAGCGCCAGGTCGAAGGTCCGGTGATGCAGCTCGTCCAACTTGTCATCGGCCAGAATGATGGCCTCAGCGGTCTTGGCATCGCGGTCGGTGAGCATGGCCACCAGCTGATTGGCGGTGTTGTCCAGGAACGCGACCATGTCGGCAAATACCGGCTGAGCGGATTCCGGGATTGCGGCAGCCGGGTACGTGCGGCGTGCGGCTTCGGCCACGTGACGGGCCAAATCGCCCATACGCTCGAATGTGGAGGCCAGACGCATGGTGGAAACCACCACGCGCAGATCGGTGGCCACCGGATTCTGCTTGGCGAGCAGCTTCACGCACTGGTCGAGAACGGAGGACTCCAAAGCATCGATTTCGATGTCGCCATCAATCACGGTTTGAGCGGCTTCAACGTCCTGATTCAGCAGAGCATCCCCAGCTCCTTTGATCGCTTTGCGCACATCTTGCGCCATGCGGTCGAGGTCATCGGCAACCTGCTTCAGCTCCTCGTTAAAAATAACGCGCATTTCTCCAGCCTTTCATGCTTCTCGTTGTGCAACCTGTATCAGTGTATTATTCCAGCATTCCGTTCCTACTTCAATGTAGATAATGGCAACCTCAAGTTGTTCTACTGTTCATTGGGTTGTTCACCTGAAATTCATGTTATCGGCGTGCCGGTCGCACGTGAATGCCGCCGCACGTGTGGAACAATGAAAGTATGACATCGATGCCGTTTCCTGTTGTGGCTGCCCTCATTGTTGCGGCCGTTGTGTTGCTGGTACTAGTCGTTGTACTGGTGGTGGGATTCGTGACGCATCGCATTTCCTTGGATTCCCCACTCATCGACGATGACGAGGATGACGACCTGTGCGACGATACCGCGGCCTTGCTCTCCATGCTGCCGACCACATCCATAGTGATTGATGACAATGATGATGTGGTGCGTTGCTCTCCGTCCGCCTACCGATTGGGTGTGGTCTCGGACGATGCCATTGCGGAGCAAGAGGTATTAAATGCCGTGCATGAGGTGCGGCAGACCGGCGGCAAACGTCAGTTCGATTTGACCACCGCCACTCCCGAACGGTACGACAGCGCCGAGAACAGAATCAATCATGTAGAGACACGATCGGTGCATCGACCGAACTGGCTGAAAGTTACTGTGGGGCGCATCAATGAGCATTTCATCGTGGTGTTGATTGCCGATGTAAGTGAGGCGATTCGGTTCTCCCAGGTGCGTGATTCATTCATTACGAACGTGTCTGAACAGTTGCTCAGCCCCACTGATGCCCTGGCCAAGCTTGCTGATTCTTTGGAGGCAGGAAACCTTGATGAGCGACAGGTGATGGACGATGCGCGGCAGGTGAAATCCAGCTGCAGCAAGCTCAACCACATGGTATCTGATTTGCTGCTGCTGATCCGTGCGCAGGAGCCTATTACGCCGTCTTCGGCCAACCGACTGAATGTGATGGGACAATTGCGGCAAGTGGCCGAACGTCTCGAACCTCTGGCTGCCCAGTCCAAAGTCCAGCTCAATGTCGCCGGCGATGAAGACTTGGTGATCAACGGCGAGACCGACCAGATCGACAGTGCCGTGACCAAGCTTATGGAAAACGCCATCGGATACTCTCCGGCGAATGGCACGGTGAGTGTGTCCGCGGTCAAATCCAAGGATGGAGAGCAGGCGGTAATCCGAGTCATCGACCAAGGCGTGGGCATTGCCAAGAAAGACCAAGCTCGTATCTTCGAGCGGTTCTATCGTGGCTCCTCGCAGAGCGAACGTACTGCGGATGGCGTTGGCTTGGGTCTGGCCATTGTCAAGCATGTGGCGCTGACGCATCACGGTGACGTATCCGTATGGAGTGCGCCGGGACAGGGCAGCACGTTCAGTCTGACACTGCCGTTGGCCCAATGATCATTGACCGAGACGGCGGTAGTCCCAGCGGTCGAAGTGTTCCCAAATCAGCAGCAGCACGCCGATAATCACGCCAGCAGCGCACATGATGACCAGCGGAAGGGTGCTGTGATTAAACGCCAGTAGAATCAGGGCGATGACCAGCGCCACAGCCCACAGGCCCGTACCCATGCCAAATGCCTTACGCAAATCCACTCGCACGGGTTTGGGTGCGGGTTTGCGGACGGCTGGGTCGATAATGGGCGCGAACTTCATACTCAACGACAATAGTAAACAGGAACGTCAAAAAAATGAGAGGGGCTATACATGCCCCTCTCCTGTACGTCGATGAATCGCTGGATACGATTGCGCTACATATGCTCGACCACATAGTCAATGCATGCGGTCAGAGCAGTGACGTCAGACGGTTCCACAGACGGGAACACGCCGACACGCAGCTGGTTGCGCCCCAGCTTGCGGTATCCGGCGCAGTCGACGATGCCGTTCTCTCGCAGAATGGCAAGCACCTGACTTGCCGGAACCTGCTCGTCCAGATCAATAGTGGCCACTGCGCTCGAGCGTGCTTCCGGATCGGAGACGAACGGCTGTGCATAGTCGGAACGCTCGGCCCAGGAGTACAGAATGGAAGCGGACTTGGCGCAACGAGCGATGGCCCAGTCGAGCCCGCCGTTGTTGTTCAGCCAGCGCACCTGATTCTCCATCATGATGAGTGTGGCCACGGCCGGCGTGTTCAGCGTCTGATCCTTGCGGGAATTGTTGAGTGCGCTGGTCAATGAGAGGAACGGAGGAACCCAGCGGCGTGCGCCTTCGAGGTGTGCGCTGGACTCAACACCTGCCGCACGGTCGATGGCGGCGGGAGAGAGCGCTGCCACCCACAGGCCGCCATCGGAGCCGAAGGCCTTCTGCGGGGAGAAGTAATAGACGTCGGTCTGGCTGATATCCACCGGCAGGGCGCCTGCCGCACTTGTGCCGTCGATAACAGTCAACGCGCCAGCTTCCAAGCTTTCCGGCACACGGCGAATCGGCGCTGCAACGCCGGTGGAGGTCTCATTGTGGGCCCAGCAGTAAGTGTCCACGCCCTCGGTGAGCTCAGGCAGACGATAGGTGCCGGGCTCGCCGGCGAACAACACCGGATCCTCAAGGAATGGTGCGTTGGCTGCGGAGGCGGCGAACTTCGCACTGAACGAGCCGTACGTGCCGAATGCGGCGCGGCGGGTAATCAACGATGCGCAGGCGATTTCCCAGAACGCACTGGCACCACCATTGCCCAAGGCGATTTCATAGCCTTCCGGCAGGTGGAAGAATTCGGTGAGCCCTTCGCGAATCGAGCCGACCAATTGCTTGACTGGAGTCTGGCGATGTGAAGTGCCGAGCAGTGTGGTGGCGCCGGCGTCGAGCGCGGCGATTTGCTCCGTGCGAATCTTGCTGGGGCCAGAGCCGAAACGGCCGTCACTGGGTTTAAGCGATGCGGGAATGTTCACTGTCATGATTCCAAGGGTAGCCAGAGTGGGGGAGCTGTGTCATGACTTTTCCGATAAACGGATGAACAATAGGCGGTAAACGGTTGGAATGAAGCACTTTTCCGGTGATTTCAGGACACGAAGTAAAACGTTTGATGCACCCGAAGTGTAGGCTATGCGTTTGGGCATTGGCCCCAGTTCGTTGTACAGTAGCAAATTGTGACGGAACGGTGACGCCCATATCAGGTGCCCGTGAGCCCATCCAAGGAGTTTTTACAGTATGAAGCATGCTTCGCACAAGGCGACCAAGGTCTCGCGCCAGCAGTTCAGCTTAGCGAAGGTATTTTTTGCCTCCGGTAAAGGGTCCCATCGTGCTCGCGCCGTTCGTGCCATGCAGGCTGCCGGCAGCGATGCCGCCGTGCTGGGTCTTGATCCCGCGGTAGCTGAGAAGATTAACGAAATCGCTCCGCAGACCCGTCGTTCTATTCGTCAGGCCGCCCGCGCGGCTGAACGTCGCAGCCATATTCTTGCTTCTGCCTCTCTGGCAGCTTTGGCCGGCACTGCCGCCACTGCAATGGCTTTTGCCAACACTGAAGAGAATTCCCCGGTGCTTACCGATGCGGCCACTACGACTACGCAGATTAAGCGCGTCACCGATGTGAGCTCCGCTTCCCGTTCCGAGGCCCGTACCGATTTGAATGAATCCGCGGCCAATGCCACGCAGTCCTCCAACGAGGGCGGCTGGGGCCTGAGCAACTCGGACAGCTCGTTGAATACCGACTTGATGAACCACAACACCGCCAACAACCCGGTGGTTGCCGCGTGGATGGACGGGGATCAGTCGGTGCTGCCTGCTGGTTTCAATCCGAACCATGCTGTAGGCAGGAGCGCGTCAAACACTTACCCGTGGGGTCAGTGCACGTGGTACGCCTATCAGCGCCGCACCGAGCTGGGTCTGCCGGTTGGTGGCAGCTTCGGTAACGGTGGTCAGTGGGCCTCCAGCGCCAGCGCGCTGGGCTACTGGGTGGACAGCACGCCTCGCCATGTGGGCGACGTCGTGGTGTTCCAGCCCGGCCAGCAAGGCGCTGATTCCTACTATGGGCATGTCGCCGTGGTCGAGAAGATCAACGCCGATGGTTCCATCGAGATATCCGAATCCAATGTGAAGGGTTTGGGTGTTATCTCCTCGCGTTCGTTCACTGCTGCTGAGGCTGGCTCGCTGCAGTACATTCATTACTGATCTGGCGCATTCGGCACGCCGAAGAAATCCAATGTTCCCAATGGGAGCAGACGGCATCGCATTTTGGGCCATTAACCGGCACGGTGTAAGGTGAAGGATTTATGAAGGCAAAATCAGCACTTTCTTCTGTTTTCGCGTCCTGTGTGGCGGTGGCATGTCTGTTTGCTGTTGTTCCCGCAGCCTCCGCCGATGAAGGCACAGTGACCTCTACGAAGTCGTTCCCGTCCTACTCGCAGGTTCGTCGTAACCTGACCGCCGAAGCTACCTCCACCTCCACTGATGACAATTCCAGCTGGGGTGATGTGGAAAGCTTGAATGTGCCGCAGACGCAGTCTCAGGCCGAAAAAGAAGCCGCAGCTCGTAAGGCCGCCGAAGAGCAGGCCGCTAAGGAGCAGGCCGCCGCTCAAGCGGCTCAGGCTCAATCCGCTGCCGCCAGCCGTAGCCAGGCTCGTACTTCGTTGAGCTATGCCGATACCGGTGCCGGTGTTTCCGCTGGTGCTGCGGCATCCATTGATCGTGCGTACTCCTTGATCGGCAGTGCGATGGACTGCACCGCTCTGGTGTCTGCCGCGCTGGCTGCCCGTGGTATCAGCTTCCATGGATGGCCGGAACAGTATGCCAATGTTCCCGGTGGCTATGTGGTGACCGATGGTTCGCTGCAGCCGGGCGATATCCTGATTTACAAGTACACCAACGGTACCAATGGCGGCGCTCACTATGATCATGTTGGTCTTTATGTGGGAGGCGGCAAAGCCATTCACGGTGGTTGGACCGGCGGCGTTGTGGCGCTTGCCGGCACGTTGCCTAATCGCCTGACCATGGTGGTGCGCATTCCGTAAGCGCCAAAGGCTTTATACATCGACTCCGATTGCGTCAGCGTCGGAGTCGATTGCGTTATAGGGCTGATTGATGCTTCGGCGTGTTGCCTATGAGACCAGTCGGTTGATGCTGTGCTCGACTGGTGAAGATTGCCCCGGGTGTGTTACAGTTCCGTGTTGATGATGAATGCTAAACACATTGCTTCTACATTGGTGACGATTGCGGCCGCTGCCGCAATGTTCGCCTGTGTGGCGCCAACGGTCAACGCTGCCGATACGGGCACTGCTGTGGTGTCTTCTCGCTCTTTCCCGAAAGTGACGACGGTCAAGAAGAACATTCTTGCCGAATCGACTGCCACCTCCACTGATGACAATTCCAGTTGGGGTGATGTGGAAAGCCTTGATGTGCCGCAGACGCAGTCTCAGGCTGAAAAGGATGCCGCAGCTCGTAAGGCCGCCGAAGAGCAGGCCGCCGCTCAGGCCCAGGCATCGCAGACCCAGGCCGCGAGCCGTTCGACACAACGTGCCGCGATTCCTCAGGTTGATTTAGGCAGCGCCACTGGTTCCGGTGCTGATGTGGCCCGCTTTGCTTCCCAATTCAGCGGCTATCCCTATGTGTATGGCGGCAACACTCCCTCTGGTTGGGATTGCTCCGGCTTTGTGCAGTACGTATACGCGCAATTCGGCATCTCCCTGCCGCACTCCTCCGGCGCACAAGCCGGTGTGGGCACTGCTGTCGGTAGTCTCGCACAAGCGCAGCCAGGCGATATCGTTGCCAATGGCACTCATGCAGCTATCTATATCGGCAATGGTCTGGTCATGAACGCACTGTCTCCTGGCTTGGGAACGCAGGTGACCAGCACTTCCGTGTTCTCCGGCGGATATTCCATTCGCCGCGTGCTGTAGCTCGCATTGCTCTTATGAAGCGCGTCCCTCGGGGCGCGCTTTTTGCGTTTTTACCAGCGCTGTATGGAGTGGGGAGAAGTATTCCACGGCAAAGCGAGACATGTCCAGCAAAATTCCGTGTTGTTCTTTTTCGGCTGAGTTTGCCAGCAAATCCGAGTGTCGCGGGGTATTGTTGAAAGTACGCGATATTACATATCGCAATAACTTCAAGGAGGTCGTCATGATTAACGACAAGGCCATTCTCGTCGGTGTTGACGGGTCGCATGCCAGCTATAAGGCAACATGGTGGGCCGCGAATTATGCCAAGCATGCCGGACTCACGTTGCAGATTGTCTGCGCGTATTCCCTGCCGAGCTATGCTGCTGTATCGTTCGATGCCACATATACGGCGATGGGGGATAACAACGCCGCGCATTCCGATGCTCAGGAGATTCTGTCCAAGGCCAAGGCCATCGCAGATGAGCAGGGTGTGGAAGCTGCCACACTAATCGTCACGGGCGATCCCGCTTCGGTGTTCGTCGAACTATCGCGCAACTACAACCTCATCGTTATCGGCAACCGCGGCAAGGGAGGCTTGGCTGAGCGTCTGCTGGGCACCACGTCTTCGTCGCTGCCGGCATATGCATACTGCCCGATTGTGGTGGTGCCGTACACCGATGATGACGGTAACCTGATGCACTTGAACAACACTATCACCAAGGTGGCTGTCGGTTCCGACGAATCCAAGTGGGGTCTGAAGGCTCTGGAGATCGCCGCCGACTTCGCGGCCGTCTGGGGTGCCGAGCTGGATGTGATGTCCGCTGTGCCGAACCTGAAGGGGGTCGACGGTGAAGACGCAGTCATGGAATCCTACAAGGAAGACCTTGAGGTGCGTATCAAGCCCCTGCAGGAGGCCCATCCTGACCTGAAGATCAATAAGCAGATCGTCTCCGGCCCGGCCGTCAGTGCGCTGACCAAGGCCAGCTTCGACCATGATGTAGTGGTTGTAGGCTCTCGTGGGCGCGGTGGCTTCACCGGTCTGCTGCTGGGCTCCACCAGCCAGGGACTGCTGCAGCATGCCGCTGGACCGGTGTATGTGGTGCCACGCAAGTATGTGGAGGCTGCGGAGTCTCGTCTCGATACTGTGCCGAGCTCGCCCGCTGAGGTACCTACCAAGTCGCTGGAGGAGATTGCCGGCGTCGAGGAGATTCCGGTGACCAAGGCCGAGCCTGAGGTTGCCCAGAAGATCGAGGAAACCATCGATCCTGATCGGCAGTAAGTCTCAATACGGAAAGAGGCTCCCAATGGGAGCCTCTTCGTTTTTTCTGCCTTCGTTCGACTGCCGTCTCTCTCAGGCTTCGCCTACAGACAGCTCACTGGGCTGTCTGCTTCACGGCTCAGCCTCAGAGAGGGGAGTCAAGTAAGTCTCAGTGCTTGACGGTGACGCTCATGCGCACCGGGGTTTCCTGCACGTAGGTGTGCTTGACCGTGCAGCCCTTGTCGATGTGACGGGTGACGCGCTCCTTGAGCTTGTCGGCGTCCTCATCGCTCAAGCCTGCGTCGGAAGCATCGATCACCACTTGCTCGTCAAAGCCGGTGTAGGCGTCGCCGTCGGCGTCATAGGTGCCATCCACCACAATCTTGGCGCCCTTGCCTTCACCCAGCGTGTGTTCGATGGCGAACTGGCTGGACAGTGCCGCGCAACCAGCCAGCGCGACCTTCATCAGATCACCCGGCGTGAACTGGCCGCGATCCTTGCCGAACTTGATGTGCGCGCCGTCATCGCTGAACGCATCCCATGAACCGTCCTTGTTGCGCTCAACCCACAGTCGCTTACCCATGGCTATCCTCTTTCATTTCATCCGTCGGCGAACTGGCTCTATCGACCGATACCGGCGGGGAAGCACGGTTCATGACCGGTGCTCCCGTTTATGTGGACGTCTCTATTATGCCTCTAAGCTACACTGGTGCGTATGGCTTTGACCGAAGAACAACTTGCAGATATCCGCACCCGTATTCCTGCGCGCCCCCAAACCGACATTCCCATGCCGTATGAGGATCTGGTGCGCAAGATTCTGACCGAAGGCACGTTGAAGTCCGATCGCACCGGAACCGGTACGATTTCCCTGTTCGGGCAGCAAATGCGTTTCGACTTGTCCCAGTATTTCCCACTGCTGACCACCAAAACGGTGTTCTTCAAAGGGCTGGCCTACGAGCTGCTGTGGTTCCTCAAGGGCTCTTCGAATATCAATTGGCTGCTGGAGCATAACGTCCACATCTGGGATGAATGGGCGGATGAGAACGGCGATTTGGGCCCGGTCTACGGCGTGCAGTGGCGTTCCTGGCCGGCTCCCACTCCTGAGGATCCGAACCGCACCATCGACCAGATTTCCAATGTGCTTGATCTGATCAAGAATCATCCCGATTCCCGCCGTATGGTCGTCTCCGCGTGGAACCCGGCCGAGGTGGAGAAGATGGCGTTGCCTCCCTGCCATGCGCTGTTCCAGTTCTACGTGGCCAATGGCAAGCTCTCCTGCCAGCTGTACCAGCGTTCCTGTGACATGTTCCTTGGCGTGCCGTTCAATATCGCTTCCTACTCGTTGCTGACCATGATGATGGCCCAGCAGGCTGGTCTTGAACCTGGCGAATTCGTCTGGACCGGTGGTGACTGCCACGTCTACGACAACCATGTCGACCAGTTCCTGGAGCAGCTGAGCCGAGACCCGTACCCTTACCCGACCATTGAAATCCGCAAGGCTGATTCCTTGTTCGATTACCAGTATGAGGACTTCACCATCGTCGGATACCAGCATCACCCCACCATCAAGGCGCCTGTTGCTGTCTGATATTGTCTGACCAGGCATTGTCCGCAGGGCATAAAACTTGGGCCGTGAACGCGGCCCGAGTCTGCGCTGTCCACTACACTAAGGCCCAGTTCCGCAATCCAAAAGGAGTACAGCGAAATGGAGCATGACAGTAGCCGTAGCGGCTATCACGAACCCGAGCCCGGATCTGCCGGGCTGTCTGCCACTGAAGAAGACTGGGGCGATGATTTCCCAAAGACTTTCTCGGTGAATCTTATTTGGGCTCAGGCCCGCGACAAGGAAGGTCGCGCTGGCGCCATCGGGCTCAACGGCGGTATGCCTTGGCATTGTGCTGAAGACATGAAGCATCTCAAGGAGCTGACCGTCTCTCATCCGGTGATTATGGGCCGTAAGACCTGGGAATCGCTTGGTGTGAAGTACCGTCCGTTGCCCAACCGTGACAACATTGTGATTTCCCATGATCCGATGTATCGTGCGCCGGGGGCGACCGTGGTCACCGGCCTTGATGATGCGCTTGATCTGGCTCGTCAGGAGGCGATTCCGGATGACGGTCTGGATCGTTCTGAGATTTGGGTCATCGGAGGTGCACAGCTGTACTCCGAGGCGCTGCCGTTTGCGGATAAGGCCTATGTGACCGATCTTGACGCCACTGTGGATGCCGATGCCTATGCTCCGGATGTCGAATCGCTGGTTGAAGCAGGGCTTTGGCATGAAGCCGAAGCAGGGGAGTGGCTCACGCCCGCGAAGGATGAGCCCGGCATCGCCGCGTACCGTTTCCGCATCTTGCGCAAGACCAAGTGATGCAGCGACCTCGTTGACGGTTGATGGTTCGGCCGCCTGACGAGGTTCTGCATATTACCCACCGTGTGATAATCCGTACTGGCCAGTGATGGCCCCGATTAAGAATGAGACCGAGATGACTGACACTCAGCCCTATACCGTAATGACCGTTTGCACCGGCAATATCTGCCGTTCCCCTATGGGAGAGATTATCTTGCGCCACTTCTTCAATGAGCGCGGACTGGGCGATCAGGTAGATGTGGAGTCCAGCGGTGTTTCCGATGAGGAATGGAGCCATCCGATTGACCCGCGTGCCGTGCGCGTGCTGCGCGAGCGTGGATATGGCGACGAGATCCCGCGCGATCATTTTGCTCATCGCATCTCCCGCGAGGAAATCGAGCGTACCGACTTGTTCCTGCCGATGACCGCCTCGCATATGCGCTCGCTGCTGCGCATGCTTCCTGCCGGCAAGCGTGCCGAAGTGCATATGTACCGCAGCTTCGATCCGAACCTGCCCAAGCCGAAGCCTGGACGTGAGGATCAGATTGACTTGGTCGACCCGTGGTACGGCGGACAGCATGAGTTCGAGGTCGCGATTGACCAGATCGAGGAAGTCGCGCCCTATATCGTTGACTGGGTGGCCCAACAATTGTGAGTTTTTGGCTCCCCTCTCTGAGGGGAGCTGTCCGCGTAGCGGACTGAGGGGAGTTCTCAGAACACCAGCTGCACCAGCAGCATGTACACGATTGTGCCGCTAAGAATGCCATAGGAGGCTCCAAGAAACAGGAATCCCAGGCAGATGGGGATGGTGAGCGGGAAGGCCGCTTTGAGAGCCGGCAGCCAGCGCTTGGTGTTGCGTGTGGGTGTCGTGGCCGAGTGGCCATCGGATGATCCATGCGACGACGTGAATCAGGTGCCGTCGTGTGCCATGCTGGTTGTTTCCCTCGCTATGCCGGCCACGCTGGGCACTTCATCATTCATCACTGGCATGGTTCCACTATCACGCACATTATGGCGCAGAACGAATACGGCACCCCGGCAACGCGAGTGGGTCGCCGGGGTGCCGGAGCGCCGGAGCGCGGGGTGCCAGAATGCCGAAGGGCCGGGATACCGGAACGCCGAAATGCCGAAGCGGTGTATGGGTGCCGCCCGGCTCAGACTGGTCACGCCCGGGTCAGTTTCTTGTTCCTGAGACGCAGCACGACATCGGCGGAGTCGGCGACGCGCTTGGAATGCGTCACCACGATCACGCATTTGCCGATCTGATGGGCGGCGTGCTGCAGCAGATGAATCACCTCGTCGGTCATCTCCGGGTCGAGGCTGCCCGTCGGCTCGTCCGCGAGAATCGCGCGGCCCGGCGCGACCAGCGCGCGGCCGACCGCCACCCGTTGACGCTGGCCGCCCGACAGGTGCATGATGTTGCGCTTGGATTCCTCACGGCTCAACCCCAGTTCCTCGAGGATCTTCATATCGGCCTTGGTGCTGACCAGCCGCAGGTTCTCTTCGGGGGTGAGATAGTCGATCAGGTTATGGTCCTGGAACACCAGGGACGCGTGCTCCCGACGGTGCTTCGCATAGCCCGATGCGGCGATGTCCTCCCCTTCGAAGCGGACCACTCCCCGGGAGGGGGCGTCCAGGCCGGCCAGCAGCGACAGCAGTGTGCTCTTGCCGGCGCCTGACGGGCCGGTGATCGCATACATCTTCCCGGATTCGAAATCCGCGCTGACATCCGAAAGAACAAGGATCTTCGCCGCGCCGTAAGCGTAATCGACATGGTCCAGTTGCAGACAGTTAGACATGATTGGTGACTCCTAACGCATAGAGGAAAGAATGGATTTCGGGGATTTGGACAGCACGACGGCGCATGACACGGCAAGGGCCACGGCGATGACCGCGCATCCGAGCAGCAGGATGAGCATCGTCTGCTCAGGCGGCAAGGCCTCCACATGCAACGATTCCAGCGGCGCGACGCCCGAATCGCGCAACAGTCGGGAAGACACGTATCCCGACAGCATGGCACCGGTGCCCAGCGAACACAGGGCGGCGACCGCCGCCATGAGTCCGGTTTCGATGGCGAGTTGTGCGACAATCCGCATCTTGCCGATGCCGAGGGCAAGAAGCGTGCCTATCTCATGGATGCGTGAACGAATCCAGAAGACCAGCGCCATCGCCAGCACCAGTACGTCCGCGAGGCAGACGGACAGCAGCACCATGCGCACCAGATCACGCACCGTCTGCACGGATTGCAGGACGCCGGAGAGCCGGGCCGAATCGTCGGTGACGTCGTACTTGCCGCCGGCCATGGTCTTGGCCCGTCCAACAGCCGCGGACAGGTCCTGTGGATTATCCGACAGACATCGGATCATGCCGATCCGGTCGTTTCCGGTCAGAGCGGAAGCCACTCGCCTACCCGAATAGATGAGGTTCTCGGAAGTGTCCGAGGGCAGGGGGCTTTGGGCCTGCACGTTGCCGGAGAAGATCCCGGCCACACGCACCGTGGCGTTACGCCCCTCCTGCCGGAGACGGAATGTCGAGCCGACCGATAGGCCGTTCTGCAGCGCGAAGTCGCGGTGGACCAGCACATTGTCGCCGTCGCCCGAGATATGGCGGCCCTGCTCCAAGCGGTACAGGCCACTCTGGAATTCCTCGGACAATGAGGAATCGGTGGTGCCCAGCACGCTGACCTGCATGGCCAGATCGGAGTCCAGTCGGGGGCCCTGCCGGGGCATGACCGGACGCGCGCCATCCACCTGCGCCAAGGTCTTCGTCGCATAGGCAGTCTTCGTCACACCGGGGATACGCGAGAACCGGCTCGCCTCCTCGGCGCTGATGGGATTCTCACCGGCGCTGACGGTAAACCCTATGCCCATGCCCGCGCCGATGCTGTCGGACATGGTACGCAGGGCCGTCGAGACTCCGACCTGCGCCACCAGGCTCGTGAAGACCATCAGCATCAGCAGACCGATGATGCCGCTGCGTACCGGCTTGCGCACGATCGCCAACGTGGCACGCTTCCACACATTCATGCTCATCATCGAATCTCCGACAGGTCTCGCGGCGATTTGCGCAGCATCGGCATGCACGCCACCGCGACGCACACCAGCATCACCGCCAACAGTCCGAGCGCCACGTACAGCATGGCGGTCCCATCGACCGACACCGTGAGCGAATCCAGGGTGCGCACCGACATGCTGGATTCAAGATCGCCGCCGACCTGCCCCATGCTGCTCAGCTCCTTCGCCGCGGAGGCGTTCACGGAATGGAGCGCCGTGGTGCCGAGCCATTGGGCCATTCCCTGCGCGCACAGCCAGCCGAGGGCGAGGGACGGCAGACCGATCAGCACCATCTCGGCGAGATATTGGGCGACCAGGGAGGGTTTGCCGACGCCAAGGGACACCAGTATGCCCATCTCCTGACGGCGGTCGTTCATCCACAGCAGCAGCATGAGACTGAGCACGAGCACGGCCGAGACGGTCACGCCGATCAGGGCGCCGCGCATCATCGAGCGCACGCCGCGGGCGGCATGCAGCATGCTCGACGAATACTGGTCGTTGCGCGTGATCTGATAGTTGTTCCAATCCACCGGGAGTTTCTTCGCGGCATCCATGGTCTCCTCCACGTCAACGCCCTTGGACAGCACGAAGGTGGCGTCCTGGTATATTTCCTTGCCGTCCTTGTACTGGTACAGATCGCGTGTGGTATCCAGATCGGTGTAGATGGTGTTGGCGGTGAGTTCCGCTCGGCTGGATACCTTTCTGGCGCTGTCGCCCTTGAATATGCCCACGATGGTGGTCTTGACGGTCGCCGTCGAATGTGATTCGTTGTCGGCGTCGTAGGCGTTGGCCTTGAGCGTGAGCGTGTCTCCGACTTTGAGCCCGTTGGCTTTGGCGAGATCCTCATGGATCATCGACGTGTACTTGTCGGAGGCCTTCAGGTGTCGTCCTTCGGCCATGCCGAGCGTGCGCGACGTGAACACGTTGAGTTTCGACGAATCATTCGTGCCTATGACGTTGGCGGCGTTGCCGAACTGCTGCTCCTTGGTCGCATCGTAATCATCGCCGCCGGGGACCTTCGCCACATTCGCCCCCACGAGATCGGCGGTGGCGTTCTGACGGACCATATACGAATCGACCCCGGGCAGTTGGGCGATCCGGCGCACGTCGGCGGGACGCACCATGCCGCCTCCGCGAGGCGTGAGCATGCTGCCCTGCAGGTTGCTGGCCAGCACGAATCCACCGACCGCTTCCTTCTCGATTCGTCCGGCGGCCTGTTGAGCTGCCCGAGAAACCGCGATCGTGGATAGCATACTCGCCGTTATGATGGTCAGTACTATGAGGAGCACTATGGTTCGCACTCGTTTTCTGAGCACATAGCGCACCGACCGTGCAACGAACGTCATCAATACCTCCTGTGGGCCTTGGGCTTTTCGCCCAAAATGCGAAACATGCCGCGTTTCGCCGGTTAGTTAGCCGCGACAATACATGATGCTCCTCAAGATACGGGGAGAATACGCCTTGGGCGAAAGACGGAACAGCGGCGAATGTCGGTTATTCTGGATTTTGATCCATCGCGGGCCGCGTCGATGCGTCGGCCCGCGAGGAATCAGCGCTCGCGCCTCACCTTCGAGGCAGCGAACACGAGGAGCGGCAGGGCGGCGAACGCATAGTTTTCGCATTGGATGTACAGGTATACGACCAGGACGAGCCAGCAGATGACGGTCTTGTGCCAGACGCCGGATTCGCCCGAACCCGCGCCGCGAACCCGAACGAGCTGTGGGTCACGGACATTACCGAGTCCGGGATCCCGGCGGGCAAGATGTACCTGCCGCCGGTCATCGACCGCTACGACGGCATGCTCGTCGCCTGAACGTGCGTGCCATCGTTGCGAACGACCATTCAGACAACGAAGTCCAACAAAACGTCACCGCCCCCTCGCGATACGTGACACACCTTCGTATAGGAAATGCCGTGAGGGATCTGAATCTGGTCCCTCACGGCATTTCGCTATCTGATTGGTCGAAATCTCACAATCGCAGCCTCAGACGGATTGGAAGCGCAGATGGTCCGTTAACTTCCACACCGTATCTTGCAGACGACGGAGTTCGGAGTCTCGGCTGACCGTGCTCCATTGCGTCGCATACGCCTCCATCCAGATCTCCAATGCTTCAGCAAGGTTCGCCTCATCGTCATGTTGAGACGTGGTGTTCGGTTGCAAAGTGTCAGTGATCCCGGTCTCGGACGCAAGCCGGAGGCCAACCCGGTTCAGCAGTCGTTGCCCCTCGACGGCTACGCGGAATGCAGCGGCGTTTCCTGCGTTCCGCGGTCCTGCGGTCGCGGTGATCGCGGAGATTCGACGGGCACTGGCCTGCAGAAGGTGATCTGCGGTTTCGCCGAGCGTGATGCGGTGTTTCAGATAACGGAGCAGCATTCGTCGGGATTCCGCAAGTGACGGTGTCTTGCTTTCGTTCTGGAGGGAACGGATCACATCGTCCGGTCGTTCGTTTTCCGGCAGCAGTCCCGGGATGGTTTGCAGGACCCCGGTGTTGACTCCGCCTTGTCCGTCATCAAGTTCCAGCCAAGTGATCAGGTGGTTCCATTCGAAACTGGCCGCATGGCTTGCGCGAGCAAGGATATCAAGCAGTTCTCCGCTGGCGTCGTGGTATTCGAGTCGGGAGATGCGGCGGAGCATGTCGGCCTCATCCGGGATTCGCCCCGGGTTCCATGATTCCTGTGCGCCGATGATCATGCCGGGGATGGCCATGCGCGGGTCGTTGACATGGCCGAAGTCGCCCCAGTCGGTGATGAGCATGCCTTGCGCATGGTATTGCGCGCCGTAGCGGGCCATGCGGGTGATGTTGCTCCAGGCGTCGTCGATGCGCGGCAGGAGCGCGTTCCAGCACCATACGGCCGGGCAGACGATCTGCTTGGCACCGGATTGGGCGACGGTGCGGATCTTCTCGTCCGTGACCTGCGGGTCGTACTGCCAGTTGAGCAGGGTGACGGTTTCGGGGAGCCGGTCGAGGATCTCGGGGTGTTCGAGGGCGATGTCGCCCCACATCATCGGCCGCCTGCCCCGGGCTTCGAGGTGGCGGCACAGGCGGGTGACGTAGTCGGCGTACATGGCCGCGACGCCGATGTGGTCGGCGAGGGGCTTGGATCGGCCCTTGCCGAGGTCGAAGGTCTCGTCGGCGCAGATGTTGAATTTGTCGGAGCGGAACAGCTGCAGGTAGTCGTCGATAAGCCGGCACGACAGGGCGAAGGCGCGGTCGTCGCTGATGTTCAATGTGTGGTGGTGCATGCGGTCGATGAATCCGAACGGCTCGTCGGCGGTTTCGGGGAACTCGCCGAGGTCGCGCAGGGATTGCGTGCGCAGGGCCATGTAGAGGTGTCCGAACGTGGAGACCGACGGGACCAGCTCGATGCCGCGCTCGGCGCAGTAGTCGTCGAATTCGAGGATGTCGCGCGGGGTGAGCGGGCTGGAACCGCGCCAGGTCTCGCTCATCGAGTCGAACGCGAAGGTGTGTTCGATGTAGAGCTGGAGCTGGTTGTATTTGTACAGGCAGAGCTTGTCGGCCCAGTGTTTGAGCCAGTCGAGGGTGGGGACGCGCCCGCGGGTGACGTCGAGGTAGTAGCCGCGCGTTTCGAAGGCGGGTCGGTCCTCGATGTGCAGGCAGGGCAGGGCGGCGCCGCATTGGCGGATGAGCTGACGCAAAGTCTGCACGCCGTTGCGCACACCCTCGAAATCCACTCCCGCTACGGTCACGCCGTCCGGGGTGACATCGAGCGTATATGCACCGGACGGGTGTGCATGGGGCTCGTCAAAGGTCGTCAAGGTGATGAATCCCGGCCAGCGGTCGCCGGTGGCGATATCCCATTCCAATCCGGTGGCTGCGCGGATGTCGTCGATGAGCTGCACGGCAAGTATGTGCCGATCGTCACCGACTGCGCGCGCTTCGTTGATTCGTCCGCACATTGGCAGCAATGCGATGTTCGCTTTATGCTGCATGGTTTGCGGCGTGGGGATGATGGTCCATCCTTGCAGAGATGTTTGACCGTTCATGGAGGTTCCTTTCTTGGGATGACGCTAAGGATTGTTTTGGGTTTCGTTCGGTCCTGAGATGGCGTGTGCGGCGTCGGGGCCATTGTACGGAGATGGTCCCGACGCCGTGGTTTGCGGTTGCCCTATTCGTGGTCGCAGGGCCTCCCTGGGAGACGAGCCAGATCTGGTTGAACACGTTGAAGTCCCAGATCGCCAACAGCATCGTGATGACTATCAGGCTCGGCTTGATCAGTGGCACGGTGATCTGCTAGTAGCGGCGCAGCTTTGAGCAGCCGTCCAGCTGGGCCGCCTCAAAGCAGGACTTGTCCACCTGCGTGGTCGCCGCGTACAGCCCGCGCCCGCCCACGATCTCGCGCAGCACGGAGACCGCCTGCCCTCGCAGAGTGGCGTCGTCGCCGAGCTCACACCGACGCACCCGCATACCGCTCTGGTAGTCGTTCCGCGACAAGGAGTTGACGGTCTCGTCGTATGCATTGAGCAGCGTCTCGCCGACGATGTCGGGAGGTCCGTAGACGGCGATGTCATGAAGATTCAGCAGGCTCACCGGCATAGCCAGAGCTTCGCCGAGCCTCGCACCGGCTTCGGACAGGATGTCCGCGCGCCGATTCGGGTCCCGGCGAATGCGGTCGCGCAACGCGATGGCGGAGACGTAGGTCTCCAGGCAGCCGCGCTTGCCGCAGGTGCATGCCGGACCGTTCGGGTCGATCACAACATGGCCGATCTCGCCGGCCGCATGGTCGTCGCCATCCACGAACTCGTCGTTCAGCAGCACCGACGCGCCGATGCCCCGGGTGATCTGCACAAGCAGGCAGTTGGGATTGCCGTGCCCGAGGAAGTGGTCGGCGAGCAGCGCGGCGTTCGCGTCGTTGTCCACTCGGACCGGCAGCGAGAACTCGTCTTCGAGCATGTCGCGAAGCTCCACGTCGTCCCAGCCGAGATTGGAACTGGAGATCACCCTCCCCGCGCCGGAGACCACGCCGGGGACTGCGACGCCGATGCCGACAAGCTCCGAACCGGCAAGCCGGATCATCTGGCCCGCAAGCGAGAGCACATCGTCGAGATCGACCCGGTCGCCATCATCAAGCACGCGTTCGCGACGCTCCACGATTCTGGCCCGCAGATCCATCACGGCACCGGTCATCACATACGGGTGCGACAGATCGATGCATATCAGACGAAGCACATCCGTATCGATGGCCAGCAAGGTGCCCGGCTTGCCACGGCCATCCCGTTTCCCCGACCCCAGTTCACGTAGCAGGCCGTCGTCGATCATCTCGCCGGTCACGTCCGTCGCAGTGGCGCGCGAGAGCCCCGTCTCCTTGCATAGGTCGGCGCGCGACAGTTGCCGGTCGGGGAACAGCAGCCGGAACAACAGTCTGCGGTTGTTGGCCCTTGCGTCGCTGGGATTGGATTTAGCGTACATGGGAGCCATCCTCGGGTGAGACGATTGCGGAAATGCGGAATCACATTATCGGGACAGACATCCCGGCGTCATCCTCGAACGGCTTTCAGAATAGCGCCCATCAGGGGACTGACAATATGAAAACGCTGGTGTTTTGACGAGTTTCCCACCTCTGTACATAATTATGCTCGACGTCCAAACAAAGTAGTTGCTACGGCCAGAGACGGTCAAGCACGGAAAGAAGACCAACATATGAACAACACCACGCGCGCAGTCATAGCCACGGCTGCCATCGGAGCCCTGCTCATCCCTCTCGCGGGATGCGGCAACACGACCACAAGCTCGGGCAAGACCGAACTGACGGTATGGTCGTGGGACACCAGCATCAATCGCGCCGCCAAATCCTTCATGAAGGCCAATCCTGACATCACGGTGAAGGTGAGCAACGTCGGCCAACCCAACGAGACCTACACCGCACTCAACAACGCGGCCCAAGCCGGCAGCGGTCTGCCTGACGTCACCCTGATCGAATACCTCGCCATCCCGCAGTTCGTGCATTCGGACACGCTCATGGACCTGAGCAAGGTCTACGACACCGCCAAGCTCAAGGACACGTTCACCCCCGGCACATGGAACTCCGTGAACATCAACGGCGGCCTGTACGCGATGCCCGCCGACTCGGGCCCCATGGCCTACTTCTACGACAAGGACGTGTTCGACAAGGCCGGCATCAGCGAACCACCGGCCACCTGGGACGAGTTCTACGAAGACGCGAAGAAGATCCGCGCCACCGGCTCCTACATCACCTCCGACTCCGGCGACGGTGGCCTGTTCAACGCGATGATGTGGGCTATGGGCGGCCACGCCTACAAACTCAACGACGACAAACTGACCATCAATATCACCAAGGACAAAGGCGCCCAGCGGTTCATGGACCTCTGGCAGAAGATGCGCGACGAAGACCTCATCGACGTCCACACGAAGAGCTGGACCGACGATTGGATGAAGTCACTGGGTGGCGGCTCCATCGCCAGTCTCATCAGCGGCGCATGGATGGCCAACAACCTCCTGCAGGGCGTGCCCCAAGCCACCGGCAAATTCCGCGTAGCCCTCCTGCCCACCATCGACGGAACGCCCATCAATGGCGAATACGGCGGCAGCGGACTAGCCATCGCCAAGAAGATCCCCGACGGCAAACTCGACGCCGCCAAAAAGTTCGTCGAATACGTCACCACCAACGACGAAGGCATCGACGCCCGCGTATCCAACGGCAGCTTCCCCGCCACCACCAAGACCCTCAACCAGAAGGACTTCCTCACCAGGACCACGCTCAAGAACACCGACGGCAGCGACAACGAGTTCTTCGGAGGACAGAAATACAACGAGATCTTCTCCCAAGCCGCCAAGGATGTCACCGGCAAATGGGAGTTCCTGCCCTTCGAACCCTACGCCCGCTCCATCTACGGCGACAGCATGGGATCGTTCTTCGAGGGCAAAACCTCCTTCAGAACAGCTGCAGACAACTGGCAGAAGGCTCTAAAGGATTACGCCAAGGATCAAGGCTTCACCGTTCAGTGACCAATAATCCAAACGGTGAATAACGTCGGTATCTTCCGTCGACAAAGATAGGCACCCTACCCCAATCTCCTTCCGGGGTAGGGTGCTTTTGCATTCATTATTATCGGAGCGGGAACACGGCCCCGGGCCATGCGCTGCGCGCATGGCAGGCGGGTGGTGTCCGAAATGGAAACCACATGGAAAGGACCGATGGACATGAACGACATGATGGACACCCGCACGACGGGAACCGCAACGGCGTGATCCGCCGCTACCTGCCCAAACGCTCCCGCATCGAACCGTCCATGGCCGCCGACGTGCAGGCCATCGTGGACGAGATCAACAACCGTCCCATGTGGGTGCTCGGCTACCGCACGCCGGCCGAGGCGTTCGCCGACGAACTGCTAGAATTAACCGACAAACAAGGGCGTTGCACTTCTAAATAGACAGCGGGCAACGGGGCATCTTGCAAATCTCGGGTTATGCTGTAGTAAAACCCTTTACTAAAGTTTGCGGGGAGGATGTCATGGCCACGCTCAAGGAAGTCGCGGAACGGGCCGGGGTGTCGCAGAGCACGGTGTCGCGTCTGCTGAACGACTCGTCGTTCTCCATCAAGGAGGAGACGCGGCGGCGTGTGCTGCGTGTATGCGAAGAGCTGGGGTATCGCAACGTGTTCCGCCCTGCGATCGCAGTACTGGATGCGCCTCCGTCTGGGGAGGAGCTACAGGATGTGTACTTCGCCGATCTGCGGAAAGTCCTTGCGGAGTGCGCGGAATCGATGGAATTGGACCCTCCCGCATCCATCCGTTCCATACATGAGCTGACGGAGCGCGCATCGGAGTTCGACGGGTTCATCACCGTGGGTGCCACGGTGTTCCCCGAGGCGGATTTACGTGCGTTGCACGCGGTGCTGCCTCATGGCGTGTGTATCGACACGAATCCGGCGCCTCATCTGTTCGATTCGGTGCGACCCGATCTGTCGCAGACGATGCTGGACGCTCTGGATGCAATGATCGCGACGGGCCGCAAGCGGGTCGCGTTTCTTGGCGGCGTAGGCAGCATCATGGGTACGCATGATTATCCGGAGGATATCCGCGAGCTGTCGTTCCGTCAGTGGGCTACTCACTTGAGATTGGAAACGGACGGGCTGGTGTATTCGTCCGGCACGTTCACCGTGGAGAACGGCTATCGTCTCGCGGAGCAATTGGTTTCTGACCATCGCGGGACAGGCACCATGCCCGACGGCCTGATCGTGGCGGCTGACGTGCTCGCGGTGGGGGCATTGCAAGCATTGAACGCGCTACGCGTGGCGGTTCCTGACGAGTTGGCCGTGGTAAGCGTGAACAACCAGTCGATCGCTCGGTACACGTCACCGTCGCTGAGCTCATATGCAATCGATCAAAGGGAGTTGGCGCGCATGGCATTCTCCACCCTGATCGATGGGTTGAAGCATGAGCGTCGGGTGCGACGGCACATTCTGCTGACGACCGAGCTGGTGCCGCGAGCCAGTTTTGTCCCCTCGGCCATGATGAATTGACGAAGACGGACGGCACTGGCTCGCGGCCTTGCCCGCGCCGAATGCGAGCAGCACGAGGTGGCGGGCCTTGAGCACCGTGCCGATGCCCTGCGTGATGCAGTGGGTCGGCACCTGGTTGATGTCGTTGTTGTGTTTGGGGAATATGAATATATACGGGTACGGGCGGCGGCATGATGGTGCATGCCGCCGCCCGTTGCCGGTCAGATGAGTTCGAGGTTCACGTCGAGGGTGAGCGGCCTGTCGGCGGGCAGCTGGTAGGCCGTGTGGACGGGGGCTCCCCAGGAGTCGTCTCCGCCGACTCCCATCTGGGCCGCGAGCAGGCGCAGATAGTTGTGGCGCGGCGCGGGCAGGTCTTCGTGGCGCCGCGCGGCTTCGATCGTGTAGGTGTTCCAGGGCAGCAGGCTCGCCGTGAAGTGGCGGTCGCCGCGTTGGGTGACGCGCAATCCGTGGCCTTGGATGTCGGTGGCTTCGAGCCAGCGGACGTCCTCATGGCTGCCGGTTTCCTGCACCATGAGATACGGTGCCGTGCTCGCCTCTGAGGTGGTGTCCCAGATGCCGAGCTTGCCGCCCTGCTTGCGGTCGCGATAGGTCTCCTCGGGGCCGGTACCGTAGTAGCGCAGGTGCTGGTATTCGCCTGGCAGCTCCCATTCGATGCCGAATGCGGGCAGGCTGGCCGCTCCTGTGGCGTTGCCGGGGTATTCGACGGTCAGTTGCATGCGCATGCCGGGCGTGACGCGGTAGGTGACTGACACCGGCGTGTGATCCGGGTCGGCGAGTTCGTACCGGTATGCGGCCGTGAGTCCGCCATCGTCGGATTGCGTGATGCTCGTATCGGTCACGACGGCGTAGCGGCCGGCCGCGAACCATGCGGCCCGGTCGTATCCGGAGCGATTGCCGCGGTCGTTGTCGGTCAGAGGACGGAAGGTGACGATCTCGGGACGGCGGATGACCATTTCCCGCCCGTTGCGCTTCCAGGAGACGATGCCTCCCTGGGTGCGTGACATGAGGATTTCCTCGTCGTCGCGGCGGATGCCGGCGTTCCATCGGCTGAGAGTGACCGTCGCGCGGCCGTCGTCTTGGTCGTTCCCGGTGATGTCCCCTTCGGGGTTGAGGGTGTCGGTGAGTTGTCCGAAGGCGAGTTCGTAGCCGGCGGGTGCCCACGCGGTGGCCTCTGCGAGCAGGAGATCGACCTCATAGGTGACCTCGCGCGTGCCCTCGTCGGAGTCGATGTCCGGGAAGGCGATGTCATGGTGTTGGGTATCTCCTGCGGCCACGTCGAAACGGTAGTCGGCATGCCAAATCTCGCGTCCGTCTTCGAGGAGCCGTGCGGCGAATACATAGCCGTCGGTGCTGGCGAACAGGTTGCGGTTCTCGATGGTCACGCCGTGCCCGTCGGGGGTGAGCTTGATCGGCGAATACAGCTGCTTGACCTCCTGCGCCTTGGGGCTGGGGGTGCGGTCGGCGAATACGATGCCGTTGCCCACGAATTCGTAGTCGGTCGGCCGGTCGCCCCAGTCTCCGCCGACGCTGAGGCGTTCGCATCCGTCGGGCAGACGCTGGACGAGCCCTTGGTCGATGTAGTCCCAGATGAATCCGCCGGAGTAGCGCTCGTACCGTTCGAGGTCGATGAACTCGCTCAGGCCGCCGCATGAGTTGCCCATGGCATGCATGTACTCGCAGCTGACGAACGGCTTGCTCGCCTCGCCTCGTTCGTCGCCGTGTTCGAGCCAGTCTCGGATCTCGGCCGGCTTGGCGTACATACGGCTCTCGAAATCGCTGATCTCGTCGTAGGCGTGGTTCCAGTTGACGCCTTCGTAGTGGACGGGACGACCCGGATCAAGCCGGTGCGCGTGCGCGCTCATGGCCTTGAGGACTTCGCCCGCATAAGATTCGTTGCCCAGCGACCAGATGAGCACGCTGGGATGGTTGCGGTCGCGCATGATCATGCTGTCGAGCCGGTCGATGCATGCGCCGAGCCAGGCTTCGTCGTCGCCGGGGACAGAGGTTCCCACGGGGATGTCGCCGGGGCTGTTCCAGCTGCCGTGGGTTTCCAGGTTGGTCTCGTCGATCAGGTAGATGCCGTATTCGTCGCACAGTTCGTACCAGCGTGACTGGTTCGGATAGTGCGAGGTGCGCACCGCGTTGATGTTGTGGCGCTTCATGAAGCGGATGTCCCACAGCATGTCCTCTTCGGTGATGGCCCGGCCGCGCCGGCAGTCGAACTCGTGGCGGTTGACGCCGCGGAACACGAGGCGCTTGCCGTTGAGCTTGAGGATGCCGTCCTCGATGGACACGCGGCGGAAGCCGATGCGGGTGCGCGCGATTTCCAGGATCCTGCCGTCCGCGTCGAGCAGGGCGACGGACAGGGTGTACAGGTCGGGTCGTTCCGCGCTCCATGGCGACGCACCGTCGATCTCGGCCTCGGCGTGCAGTGTTCCTGTCGCTTCGGTGGAGGTGTGCCAGACGGTCGTGCCGTTCTTATCGCGCAGCACGAGGTCGGCCGTCGCGGCGTTCGGTGTGCCGTCGACTAGTATGTCCAGCGAGAGCGATCCGCGAGATGTGGCGGGGTCCCAATCAGTGTCGGCGTGGATGTCGGCGACATGGGCGGAAGGCCTCGCGTTGAGTTCGACGGAGCGGAACAGGCCGTGCAGCCGCCAGAAGTCCTGATCCTCCAACCAGCTCGCGCTCGAATACTCGTAGCAGGCGACCGCCAGCACGTTGCCTTCCATCTTGATAGCGTCCGTCACGTCGAACTCGCTGGGCGTGAAGGAGTCCTCGGCGTAGCCAACGAACGAACCGTTGAGCCACACGTAGATGGCTGTGGCTGCGCCCTGGAAGGTAAGCGTCACCGGGCGCCCCTCGCGCACGGCCTGGGCGACTTCGCCATCCGCGTCGAACTCGCGCCGGTAGACCGCCACATGGCCGTGCTCGGGGATGGCCGGAGCCTCCGGGTCCTCATGTCCGTCCCATGGGTACTGCACGTTCACGTACTGCGGGGCAAGCAGCCCCGCAGTCTCCAGATGCGAGGGCACCTGCACGCGGGAGAACGACGAATCGTCGAAGTCGGACGCGGCGAACAGAGGCGACACGTCGCTCGTCCCATCGGGGAAACGGCCCGTCGGCGCCGTCTCGACGCGGACCCGCCATTCGCCGTCAAGGCTCTGCCCGAGATCAGAACCCTCGCCGTTGACGGGGGCGTGCGACCAGCACGCATGATCGGAATGGGCGTCGAGCCGGTGGACCGCGTACACGCGCGGGTCCGTGAGCCATGCCGTTGTCGGCATGGACGGTGAGACGATCGGATCGCCGTTCTTCAGCTGATCGTCGGTTGTGTTCATGATGTCCTCGCTTTCGCATCGGATTGCGTCGCGTCGTTGCCGCCGCAGTGAGGGAACCTCGTTGAATCGGGTTCCTTATATAATAAGGATAAATATTTTTACTTGATTGCGCAAATTTTTTCCAGCATCTCGCGGCATAAGGCCTACAACATGCAAAATACGTGGATTTCTTAAGACCCAAGCACATCAAGCAAGCTTCAAACCTTACTCATCCACACGGAGTGCTGGTTGCAAAACGTTGGCATGATTTGCGACACGCGGTAAATTTTTTTACTTTTTCAAGAAAGTTCTATACTGAAGTTTTGCGGGATTGGAGCGGTTCCCGCGTACGGATTCTTTATAGGTCGCAAGGAGGCCACCACACCATGAGCGGATCCACCACACAGCGCATGGCGACGTCGGAACAGCCGCATGCCGCGCCTTCAGGAAACATGGGGCAGAAGATCGCATACGCATTCGGCAACCTGGGCCAGGCCGCGTTCTACAACACGATGAGCACGTTCTTCATCACGTTCGTGACCACCGCGCTGTTCATCGATGTGGACAAGACGCTGGCCAAGCGCCTCATCGCGGTGATCACCGGACTCATAGTGGTCATCCGCATCGCGGAGATTTTCCTCGACCCGCTGCTCGGCAACCTCGTGGACAACACGAACACCCGATGGGGCCGGTTCCGTCCCTGGCAGTTCATCGGCGGCATCGTGCCCGGCATCCTGCTGATCATGGTGTTCACCGGCCTGTTCGGCCTCGTGGACGTGAACACCGGCGTGTTCATGGTCCTGTTCGTCATCGTGTTCATCCTGCTCGACGTGATCTACTCGCTGCGCGACATCTCGTACTGGGGCATGATCCCCGCGATCTCCTCCGACTCGCACGAGCGCAGCACGTACACCGCGCTCGGCGCGTTCACCGGATCCATCGGCTACAACGGCGTCACCGTCATCGTCGTGCCCGTCGTCAGCTGGTTCACCTGGAAGTTCACCGGCCAGTGGGAGCAGGGCCGCACCGGCTGGGCGGCGTTCGCCATCATCATCGCCGTGCTCGGCTTGCTCACCGCGTGGAGCGTCGCGTTCGGCACCCGAGAGAACCAGGGTGAGCTGCGCGCCAAGGCCGAGGCCAACGGCAACCCCATCGAGGCGTTCAAGGCCATCGCCCGGAACGACCAGCTCCTGTGGGTCGCCCTCAGCTACTTGCTGTACTCCGTGGCCAACGTCGCCACCACCGGCGTGCTCTTCTACCAGTTCAAATACGTGCTCGGCGCCCCGGACAGCTTCTCCATCGCCGGCGTCATCCCGGTCATTACCGGACTGGTCACCACGCCCCTCTACCCGGTGCTCAACCGCCGCATTCCGCGCCGCTGGCTGTACACCGCCGGCATGGCGCTCATGATCGCCGGCTACACGCTGTTCATCATCGCGCCCATGAACCTGCCCGTCGTCATCGTCGCGCTCGTCCTCTTCTACCTTCCCGCGCAGACCATCCAGATGACCGCCATCCTGAGCATGACCGACTCCATCGAATACGGCCAGCTCAAGACCGGCAAGCGCAACGAGGCCGTCACCCTCTCCGTGCGCCCGATGCTCGACAAGATCGCTGGCGCCCTGTCCAACGGCATCGTGGGCTTCGTGGTCGTCGCCGCCGGAATGGTCGGCAACGCCACCGCCGCCGACATGACCGCCGCGAACATTCGCACGTTCAAGACCTGCGCCTACTACCTGCCGCTCGCCGGTATCGTCGCCAGCCTCGTCGTCTTCCTCCTGGCCGTTAAGATCGACGAGAACATGCACGACCACATCGTCGAACAGCTCGAAGAACGATTCGCCTCCGAGGAAACCGACAAGCAGTAAAGAGTCCGAGCAGCGAGGGAACGGCCCTGCGTTAACGGTTTGAACCGTTGGCGCAGGGCCGTTGCCATGCCCGACGGGGAGAGAAGAAGGAAGAGAGCCGTCGGGGTCCCGGTCGGATTGTCGTCCGGCCGGAAGAATCATCGCGGCGGAGAGCGGTCTCTGTCGCTTCGGTCAGACCGCGGATTGTCCGCTGGGAACCGGCTCCGCGGTTTCGACGGCATCCGCGTCGGCGTCCTCGGCATCGACGGGTTGCATCGTGCCGGAGTGGCGGCCGGCGGCGTTGCTTCCGTGCCTGAACCTGCGGGCAGCGATGGATTGGCAACGGCGTGTTGGACAGTTTCTTAGAGGACGAGTCCTTGTTCTGTGAATTCCTTCGGGCTCCGGTATCCGGGGATGTTTCGGGCCGGCCATCGTCGGCCTCGGATCTCATGTCATTCGTCCCTCATCGGACTGTCTAATGCATTGTAGCCAATCCAGCCAACCTGACCAAGGACGACTACATGCGTCATCCCGACAGTCGCACCGGCTGGCTCACCGTGTCCGTCGAGAAGACCGAGGGCGTACCCGACTACATGACCCCACATGATCTAAGGCATACGGCGGTGAGTCTGGCTATCCATGCCGGTGTCAACCCGAAACTAGTGCAGCGGATAGCCGGACACCATACGTTCGCGCAGACGATGGAGACATACGCCGACCTGTACGACTCCGATCTGGACGAATACGGCGAGGCATTGGACACCGAAGGCGATAGCAACGAGTAGAACGCCTTGCAAAAACCTTGCAAAACGGTGGCGTCTAGCACGATGAATATGCGAAGAGCCTTGGAATCTCAACGTTTCCAAGGCTCTTCTATGCGGTACCCCCAGAGAGGGGGGCAACAACATCACCGCTCATGCGCCCTACCTCCTCTCCGGAAGTGGTGCATGATTCAACTTCAATTCTGGATGCCACTATAGCATAGGGTTGCACCGTCGCAAACACCCTAGCTTGGGCGGTATTTCAAGGTTCCTAGGCTTGGCTTTATCGTAGCCGAAGTAACCAAGGACGCTCTAGCCGCGTACCGAAATCGCGCAGACTTGCCGCCTTGTGTTGAGCTGCATATGCAGGTTTTCTTCAATCTCCCTTAAGTGCATATTTGGGTGCACTTTTTGTTCAAGGGAGAGCAATCATGCCAAAAACCAACATTCCAGTGGGGAAAGTCATGTCCAAGCCGCGTAGCCAATGGGGTACCGTCATTCCCCGATACGACGATTCCGGTAGCCTCAGCGCATGGCAGGTTCGTTATCCGAACCCCGTGGATCATGGCAAGAAGGTGCAGAAGCAATTCAAGCCACATCAGGAGCACGAGGCTCATGTGTGGTTGGAGAACGAGCATCATCTGGTCGATCTACATACCAAAGGCATCCAAACGTGGGTTCATCCCCGTGACCGCATGAGGCGGGAACGAGCCAACCAGATGATGTCCAAGGAGTATGTCGAGCAATGGGCCGTCGAATACACGCTGCCCAACGGCGAACGGATAGCCGGCGGAACCAGACGCAACCTGTACCTGGACATCGCCCATTTCATGCCCGCGTTCGAAGGACTGCGCCTGACGGAAATCAAGCCCAGACATATCAAAAACTGGTATGACGGCCCGCATCCCGAGGGGCAGTGGTCGTTCCGACGGGCCTGCATGCGGCTCAAGGCCGTGTTCCGCTCGGCCACAACCATGAGCATGGATGGGTCCCCGCCATTGCTTAAGGACAATCCGTTCATCTTTCCGATACCGCCGGAACCGGATTCCGTAAGGGAGGACATACCGCCGGTCACTCCCAAGCAACTGCGCGTGCTGGCCGAGAACATGCCGGATTACACGCGGCTGACGGTGTTTCTCTCCACGCTTGCCGGCGGATTGCGATGCGGGGAACTCTGCGGCCTGCAGGTCGGTGACATCGACCTGGACAACAAGGTTCTGCGTGTGCGCAGGTCGGTCAACCGGGGACATCTGGATCGAGGAGAGGCAAGGTTCGCTAAGACCAAGACCAGGCGCAGCGTCCGGGACCTTCCCATCCCGGACGCCTTGGTCGATATGATTCGCGAGCACCTGCATACGTTCTGCGATTTGGATGACCCCACTTCACCGGTGTTCGTGCCCAGAAGGGTCAAGGTCATGAGCCAGACCACGCTGGAGGCGCAGTTCGCTCGGGTGCGCAAGAAGGCAGGACGCTCCGATCTGATGTTGCACGACCTGCGCGCCAGCCACGCCACCCTCCTGATGCTCAAGGGCGGCACATTACGCGAGGTGATGAACCAGCTTGGCCATGCCAGCGAAAAGGTCGCCATCAAGCATTATCAGCGCGTCGTCGCGGAGCACCAACGCCAAATCGTCAACCTACTGGCCGACGAGTTCCTTCAGGAAGCCTATGCGGAGGGAACGCCGACGGACAGTTTGGAAGACATCGTCAATATCACCGAGCAAAGGGTGCGCGAACTGACCCGGATGATCGCGGACTTCAAGCAAGCCATCGACGAGCTCAACCTAGCCAGCTGAGATGTCCCGTGCCACAGACTGGCCAACCTGTTGCATTCACGGACTTGCGCATGGCTGTGGTTGTTGGGTGGCGCCCGCCGATTGCGGAGAGAATGCTTCAGACGGGGCTGCGCGACATACTCTCCTCCATCGTCGGGCGGATCGCGGCCCTGGGCCATGCGCTTGCAGCGCATGACATTGCTCTTGGCCGCTCGCATGGCTCGCGGGCATGGGCCGCGTGGAAGCGGACTTGGGGGTTCGGCCACCACCAGCATGTCATGCCCTCCGTCTTCGCTCCCTATGCCGTGTCTCGCGCCGCTCCGGCCCCGCATGCCCGATGGCCCAACGAGTGTGTCATCGGGCATGCGTGTCGGATCGTCGCGATCCACGCCTTCGGTCGCTGCGCCTGCGGGCATGACAGGCGGGTGGTGTCCGAACAGGAACCCACGGAAAGGACCGATGGATATGACTGGCACCATTGCCCAAGTGCGTCCGGCCGACGAGCGGCTGGCGGAGCGACTGGCCGAGGAATACCGGCAGGCGCGCATCGATATGGGGCCGCGTGAGGCGGCGGCCGAATGGTTCACGCCCCTGCTGAGGAAGTGGCGCAGGCTGCTGGCTGGCAAAGGCGAGGGCTTCACGGCCCGCGAGCAATTGGCGTTGGCCGTGACGCTGGACGCCGACCTTCGTTCTCGTGACACGTTTATCGTGACCGCAATCAGCTCGGAGGTTTCCATGAAGCAACTGCGCGTCATGGTCGAGGAACGTCATTCGCTGAAATCGACGGCGTTGTTGGAGCGCGTGTTGGAGGGTTGGTTCCACGCCGGCCAGAAGCCCGACACGTCACGCCTCGACCTCGCGGTGGACATCCTCGCCGGGTTCGTCGAGCGTGTGCCCCAGAGCAGGCGGGCCCAGTTGCTGACGGTGTGCGCTTACCTGTCGTGGTCGGCCGGCCATGTCGGCCGCGCGGCGGAATGGGGGCTCAAGGCCCTGCTGGCGGACGAGGAATGCACGCTGGCCGCCCTCGTGGTCACGGCCTGCGAGCACGGAATGCTGCCCGATTGGGCGCTCTGAACAACGACATGATTCCGGCGGCCCGCCGCTTCCCACTTCAATCACTCAGACAACTCTTTTTCGAAAGGAAACCCATCATGGAAACCGCAAACACCATCGCCGCCATCAATGAAACCACCGGCCTTGCGCCAGCCGCCGGCGGGGTGGTCATGCTCGAAACGGCGCTTATCGACCCGAATCCGGCGAATCCCCGCCGCGACGTGGGCGATGTGGGCGAGCTGGCCGATTCCATCCGCGCCCAAGGCATCCGACAGAACCTGCTGGTCGTGCCCGCGCCGGAGGGACGGTTCACGCTGGTCATCGGCCATCGGCGGCTGGCGGCCGCGAAACTGGCGGGATTGGAACGGGTTCCGGCGGTCGTGGCCGAGCTGGACGAACGGGAACAGCGCGAGCTGATGCTGGTCGAGAACAGCCAGCGAACCGACCTGACCGTCGTCGAGGAAGCCGATGGCTACCAAGGATTGTTGGACTTGGGGTCGAGCGTCGAGGAGGCCGCGCGCAAGACCGGTCGTTCGGTGTCGCTGGTGCGCCGCCGTCTCAAGGTCGCGGCCATCGACGATGATGTGCGCTTACATGTGGGCGCGGCCCAGCTGTCCATCGAGGATTGGGAGACCATCGCCGACTACGAGGCTTGGCCGGACTTGCAGGAACGGCTCGCCAAAGCCGCCGGCGGACGCAATTGGAACATGGCGGTGCGCGAAGCCAGAACGGAACGCGAATGGCGCGAATGGCTCACCTCGGCCCGCGCCACTCTGGCCGGGCTGGGCATCGAACCCATCGAGGAGGAGCTGTCGGAGACGGGACAGTATTCCTGCCCCGAGGGACTGCGCGCCTTGGAGCGCCACACATCGGGCGACATCGGCGAGGCCGTGGCCGAATGGCGCGAGGAATATAGCGACGACCCGGTGGTCGGGATTCGCGCCCTGACATGGGGCCGTGCGGTCGTGTTCTACCGCGAGGTGGACGAACAAGCCGAGGCCGAGGCCAAGCGGGAGCGCGAGGAGAGGTTCGCCGCCGAACGCGAGGAGCGCGAGCGGGCCGAGGCTCCGGCACGTGGGTTCGCGGACGCGAGCCGCGAACTGCGCCTGACGTTCGTCTCCCACCTGATGGAGTTGAAGGGACAGCCCAAGGGCATGGGCCGAGCGGTGGCCCTGCTGGCCTCGCGGTTCACGCTCGACGTGCTGACGGAGGGATTCAGCCAGTGGAACAGCAACGCCGATGACATCTGGGCCAGCCTGACCCAGGGCGTCGAGGCAACCTCCGGCGATGACGGGGACGGGGACTTCGACCCGTTGCGCCTTTCAGGCGAGGCGATGATAAAGCGCGACCCGGCGCGTGCCGCGCTTGGTCTGCTCGTCGCGGCGGCCGAGGACGCCATCGACTGGACGACGTGGCGCGACCCGCAGTCCATCGACCGCCATGCCGCGCCGCTCTACGAGGCATTGGACGCGCTGGGCTACCGGCAATCCGAGAGCGAATCCGACGCGCTCAACGGCAGTCTCATTCCCTCCGGGGCCAACGGTTCCGACACCGGCGAGGCGGAGGAGTTGGAAGAGGACGCCGAGCCACGGGAAACGCCCGAGGAGGGGTCGTCGGAAGGCGATGAAGCCGACGATGCCGGTGAGACCGGCGAGGTCGGGCAGGCCGAATAGACGCTAGGTCTGCCGTCCGTGTGAATCATCTCGCGCGGACGGCAGACCGGGCCGGGCGCGGCGGTTGGCGAAACGTGACCGGGGTCAGCGCCGCGAGCGTTCCTCAAGCCTTTCGTCGGCGACCCCCAGCACGCCGGTGGCGAGCAGGGACGCGGCGAACACTCCCACGATGGTCCAGAACGAACCATCGAGCGCGGGAGCGTCGGAGCCGGCGAAAAAGTGCATGAGCAGGAACGCGATGACGAGCAGCAGGAGCATGACCATGAGCGTCTGCGCGGCCAGCGCAAGCACGCGCACCACAAGGCGCACCGGGTGGACGGTGAGGGCCAGGCAGCTTCCCATGCCGCGCAGTAGCAGCCGTATGACGCCCAGCGCGAGCGAAAGTCCGAAGGTGATGAACAGCACCGGCATGCGAACCTCCCCGCCCCGTTTGGCCGTCGAATCCTATTGATCCTGAGTGTAGCCGGATGGATGGGCGTCCATCGACTCCTGCCGTTGCGGGTTCGATTCGGGCGAACCGTGCGCCGCTTCGCCGTCGCGCGCGTAGTCGGGCGCGACGGCGTGGAACGCCATGCCGGTCTCGCGCGGGGCCATGCCCAGAGCGCCGGTGATGTAGGAGCGGGGCTCCGCATACTCGCGGCAGAACGCCTCCGCCTGCTCTCGGAACCGTTCGGCGGCCCAGCACATATCGTCCAATTGGACGGCGAGCCTGGCCAGATCGGCTCTCTTGCGGCGCAGGGCCGTCAGCTCCTCGTCCATCGCCACGCCGGCGATGTCGCGCATCATGCGGTTGCGTTCGCTGGGCTTCGCCATATTGCTTGCTCCTTGTCCCTCGCTGAGTGTCGGTGTCGTTGACCGCATCGTAAAGGCGCATGGCCGTTGCGTGCGGCGGACGGCCGTGCCGCGTGCCGGCGAAACGTCACCCGGGGATGTCCGCCGCCACGCGCGGACGTCGGATGGAATCTGACCTGTGGAAGCCACCCCGCCCCGGCGGGGTGTTTGGGGAGTAGCAAGCGTCGCCGGTGTATCTACACCGGCGCTCCGACCGGCCCCAGGTCGGACGGAGAGGCGGGACACCCGTGGAACCCGATAGGAGGCGTCAGCGCATGGCATGGAAGGGCAATCGTTCCCGGCCGATTCTCAAGTCGGTCACGTTCAGCGAAGAGGAATGGCGGTGGATCCGGGACGCGATGCGCGTGGAGAACCGGATGCGCCGCAGCGCGGGCCTTCGGCAGGTGGGGTGGATGGCGTTCGCGCGCAACCGCATCAGAACCGCGCACGCGGTGAACATCATCGTGCCGCCCGACCTGCGTGGCCTTGCCGCGCAGGTGGCGCGCATCGGCAACAACATCAACCAGATCGCACGCCAGGCCAACATGCGCGACGAGACGACCTACGGCCAGATCATGGAGGCGCAGGCCCAGTTGCGCGAGCTGCGCGGACTCCTGGCCACGCTGCACGTCGAGGCAAGCCGTCAGGTCGAGCCGGAGGGGAGGCCCGGATGGCTGTAGTCAAGATCCGCAAGGTCAAGGCCACGCTCGCCAAAAGCATCGCCTACGTGACCGACCCGGCCAAGACCGACGGCCAGCGGCTGGCCTCGACCACGACCGGCCATGACATCGCCGACTGCGATGCGATCGCCGCCGCGTTCCTAAACGATCTGGAATCCACCAAGGGCGGCAGCGCCCGCAAAGGCGCGGTGCTGGCGCTGCACGTCATCCAATCGTTCGACCCGGACGACCCCATCACGCCGGAGCAGGCGCATTCCCTCGGCGAACGCTTCGTGCAGGAGATCACCGCAGGGCGGCACGACTACGTGATCGCCACGCACACCGACCGGGCCCACGTGCACAACCACATCCTCATCTGACCGGCCGATCTGACCACAGGCAGGGCGATGCGCCTGACCAAGGGAACCCTGGGCCGTTGGAGGCAGGTCAGCGACCGGTTGTGCGAGGAGAACGGCCTGAAGGTGATCGACCCGACGCTGGGCGGCAGGGTGTCGCCCGATCTGGCGCAACTGTACGCCAGCGCCAGGGGCGAGAACGCCAAGGACCGGCTGCGCGCGCCCATCGACCAGGCGTGCATGGCCAGCCGTGGCTTCGACGCATTCCGACGCGAGCTGGAACAACGGGGCGTGCGGGTCACGGTGAGGGGCCGGCGCCTGACCTACACCGTGCTTGCCTCGGGCATGCGGTTCTCCGACCGGCGGCTGGGCGTGGCATACAACATGCTGGCGGTCATGGGCAAGCTGGAACGCCGCGTGGTCCACGAGATCGGCTTCCACGACAGCCTCGTGGCACGCCGCACGAGGACGGCGGTGACGGTGCGCGTGCCCGGCACGCGAGGACGGCTGCGCCTGACGATTCCCGTGGAGCGCACGATCCGCGACGGACAGGTATGGCGGGCCTACCTGGCTGACGGCACGCGCCAGGTGCTCACCGATGCCAGAGGTCGGTATGCCATGAGCGCGCCCTGCACGGGCCTGTACGAATGGTTCGCCCGGCCCGATGCGCGCTTGGAGGATTATTGCCGCCGGCGTTTCGCAGATCTGGACCCGAAGGGGCTGGACCGGCGCACGATAGCTCAGGCCCTCGCAGCCGACCGGCTGGCGGACACGTTGCGCGAGCTGAAAGTGCTGGTGGAGGCGGCCAAAGCCGGCGAGGCGCGCGGCGAGGCGTTCGCCAGGCTGAGGAGCGACGCCGAAGCGGGAGACCGACGCATGCTGGCCCTGATGGTCGCGCTGGCCGAGGCACGCGACCAAGGCGATGACACACGCCCATTGGAAACGGAGCTCGCGGCCGAGGAACGGCGCACGGGCGAACTGGCCGCCGACGCCCTGGCCCTGCGACGCCTCATCGAACGCGAGCGGCCCGGCCAAAGCAGAGACGATGGCAGCCGGACTCGCCCTGTCCGCCGCAGAACGCGGTGAACACGGGCAGGCTGGTGGCTTGTCCGCCATAGGAGGCGGAACGGACTTGACGGGAAGCGAGGCAAGCGATGGCGGCCGAGGATCAGGCGCAGGAACTGCTCATGCGCGCGGGCGAGGCAGGCGTGCGCATCGTGGTGGACGTGGCGCGCCTTGGAGTGGGCCGTCTGTTCGACGTGCTCGGCATAGGCGTGCGCGCCGCAGGCGAATCATTGCGCCATCTGCGCGACACCGGCCGTGTCAGCGTGCGCCGTTTGCAGCGGATGGGCCAGCCGGTGACGGTGCAGGAGGTCACCGGCCCCCACGCCGCCTCCGTGGCGCGGGCGTTGAAACGGGCCGGCGTGACCTTCCACATCGAGCGCAGCCGCAAGGACGGGCGCGTGTTCCTTCATTTCCAGGGCAAGGACATCCAGTCCGTCGAACACATCGTCGCCAGGCTCGTGGACCGGCTCAACCATGCCGCCGCGCAACGCGAGCCCGTCGCCCGCATCGAGACCATCGAGCCAAAGGCTTCGCGGACGCTGCCGGAGGCGCAGCCGGAGCCCGGCGCGGCGCTTGCCGCGCCGTTCGAGAAGGGCGCGGAATCCAACGGCCGTCTCGATTTCCAGACCGTGCCCTGGGACGGCGAGGGGCAGATCATCGCCATGAACCTCGACCGGCTCGGCATACCCCATGCGAGCCAGCAGGTCGGCGGCGGCGTGGTTCGATTCGAATACCGGCGCGAGGACGCGCCCCGGGTCGCGGACCTGATCGAACGATTGTCGGCGCGCACACGCGGCCTGGACTGGAATCGCTTCGACGCGCCGGAACGATCGGGGCGCAATGGGCCCGTCAAGACCAAACGGCAGACACTCAATGACATCCGTGCGCGCGCCGAGCGGCGGGCCGGCGCGGCCGCGCCGCGCACCTCGCCCTCCCACCGGCGGGCACGCAACCGATAGCCCATCCCCCGAACCGAAAGGAACCTCATGGCGGAACTGTCCGACAACGTGCGCTGGCTGGTGACCAACCTCATCGACCAGGACCAGCGGATCTGCGTGGAGCTGCAACGTCGCGGCGAGGAGTACGCCGCCGCCGGCCGGCCCCGCGACGGCAGCCTGCAACGTGACGCGCGACTGCTGGTCGAGGACGTGGTGCGCCAGCACAACGACATGTGGCCCGAGGCCTCCATCGGCTTCAGCTCGGAGGAGCTGGACCGGGCGGCCGGCATGGTCGCCAAACGCATCGACGAGCGCGCCGGATTCGCCTGGGCGGAAAGCGTCGAAGCCGAACACGAGCCCGCGCCCCGGCAGACGCCCCAACCATCGGTCTCGAATGAGCCGGCTCCCGCTCCCGGCGCCGCGCAAGCCGCGCCGCCGGTTTCCGCGCCTGCGGTTCCCCAGAACGGCCAGGGCGGGCCGGCGCAGGCTCCGCCATCGTCGAAGCCGGTGATCTGGCCGCGCGTGAACTTCCCCAACAGCTACGTGCATGCGTATGCGATGACCGCACGGGACGGGCGCGTGTTCGATATGATGCGCGTGAGCATCCCGCAGGGCACCCGGGTCAACGGCGTGGACCTGACCGGCTGGCAGCTCGACCGGTTCGCCTCGCCGCGCATGCGCGAGGCGAAGCTCAACGGCCGTCCCGTGACCGTTGGATTCAAACCCGGCGAAGCGGTCGAACTCTGGAGGGGCGCGGGCGAGCAACGCGAGACCATGCGCATCGACGACCCGTGGCAGCTATGCCGGGCCGTCAAGGCGCAGCGCCTGGCATACGAACGCGAACGGGCCGAGAACAAGACGGTCGAGGCAAAACCCGAACGCGCGCCCCGGCAGAATGAGCCCGTCGGCCCGGCGGTTGATTCCGACGGGCCGACGGAGCGCGCGCAGGGTCGCACGTCCACGCTCGACGGCATCCGCCAACGCGCTTCGGCGCGAACCGGTTCCATGCAGGCCGACGCCACGCCCATGCCCCGGCAGACGAGGAGCCGGTGACGATGGAAACGGAAGACGATCTGGGCATCCGCGTGTGGGTGGGCAATCTGGGCAAGTACGTCGAGGGCGAGCTCAAAGGAGGCTGGGCCAGCCTGCCCATGCCCCAACAAGAGCTGAACCGGTTCCTGCGCGACACCGTGGGCCTGGGGCCGGAGGCGGCCGAGGCACGGGCCACGGGGCGCGTGTACGAGGAATACGCCATCCACGACTACGAGTACGACGGTCTGCTCGAAGCCCTGGACTACCGGCCCGACGAGTACGAGAACCTGGATGACCTGAACTTGCTGGCCCGCGCGGCCCAGGTGTTCGAACGCGAGTCGCCGGGCATGATCGAACGGGTGCGCATGGCCGCCGACACACTCGTGCAGTCCACGCCATTGTCGTTGGCGAACCTCATCGCCCAATGCGACGACATCGACTGGTGCGAATACGATCCGCCCGCCGGCATCGACCCGGCGAATATCGATGATCTGGACGAGCTGTACGCCTGGCATTGCGTGGAACGCGACCCCGACCTAGCCCGCGTGATGCAGGGGCGGTGGGGCATGTACATGGATATGGCCTGGCCCGGCCGCGACAGCGCCCTGTGCGACGACGTGACCCTGGGCGAGCACGGGTTCCTCCTGGCCAACGGCGTGCCCGATGCCAACCGGTATGACCGTGGCGAGCTGCGTGAACTGCTCGACGCGCTCGACCCGCCCGCGCCTGCGCCGGATTTCCGTCTGGAGAACCTGTTGGAGGAAGGCGAGCACATCGAACGCTACGCGATCGAGGACACCGGCACGAACTGGGGCGCGCCCGACTACGGTTGCATCATGCCCTACGGCTCCACCGATCTGGCCGCCGGCCTGGAGGACACGGTGCAACGCATCATCGCCGACCGGCACGAACATGGCGACGCCACCGAGCAGATCCGACTGACCGTGGGTGCCGTGCCCGCGATCGATCTGGCCGGAGAGGAAGGCATCGTGCCGATCGACCGAGGCTACGCGCTGCCCGGGCCCATCGTCACGGCCGACCAAGCCCGGCAGCCCGCCAAGGGCAAGGACAAGGGCGAGGCTCTGGAAGGCATACGCCGACGCGCCAGCCAACGAAACGATATGAAGGGAACGGAGGCCGCGACGAAGACCAGAGGCGGCCATGCGCGTTGAAAAAGAGATCCCCGCCGTGCAGGTCTGGCTGCGCGGCACCCTGAGCGAGGACATGCGCGCCGAACCTGGCGACGAAGGCCACGCCGCAGTGTGGCTGAGCGTGCTGACCGATCCCGTGGAAGACATGGGGCCCATCGGCGTGCGCGTCAAAGCCGACGGGCCAAGCATCGTGTGGCTGAGGAGCCATCCCGCCCGACAAGGCATGCGCACGATGGCGCACGGCACCCTCGCCTCCGATTCCAACGGAGCGTTCGTGCTGGCCGACGAAATCGCCCTGTCCACCAGCCTCGACACGGAGGCAGGCGCATGACCCCCCATCATGCCCGCAAAACTCGCCCTGACCAGCCGCATCTCGCCGCCGGCCGGCATTACCGCGTTCTCCGTCACCGAACCAGTCGGGCGGGTGCTGGCGGCCATGTGCGCACAAGCCGACTGCCTGATCGCCTGGAACGGAAGCATCACCCACATCACTCCGCTCGACGCCCGGCCATCGGCCAGCGCCATCATGCCGTCGTCCGTATCCACTCCGATGACACGAGCGCAGACGCTCGACCACATACGCCAGCGTGCCAGCCAACGCCTCGATCATGCCGACATGCCCTCCGGCCAATCGGCCGGGGATTTGCCCACGCAAACACTGACAGCCGACCGGCGTGCCCGCGCCACCATCCAAGGAACCCAGCCATGAACCACGCCAAGACCATTCTCCCCGCCTTGCTCGGCCTGCTCGTCCTGTTCTGGACCGGCGACAAGATCGGCTACCGGATACGCACCGACATGGAAGCCGGCGTCAGCGGGCTCGACATGGCCGACCGATTCTGGCTAGACCTACTGGACCCATCGCACATCTCCACGCATCCCACCGACATGCTGTGCGGTCTGACGCTCGTCGCCGTGGCCGGCCTCGCATGGGCGTATAGGCGCGCGGCACGCCTCACCCTGCGCAACGGCGAGGAACACGGCTCGGCCCACTGGGCCGGCCCGCGCGACATCAAACTGTTCATCGACCCCGACCCGGCCCACAATCTGCGGTTCACGCGCACCGAACGGCTCTCCACCGACACGCGGCGCACCCTGCGCAACCTCAACGTGCTGCTGCTCGGCTCGTCCGGCTCCGGCAAGACCCGCTACTACGTCAAGCCCAATCTCCTGGGCGCGGACATGAACTGGGCCGTCACGGACCCCAAGGGCGAGCTCAAACGAGACACCGAGTCTCCGATGAAGGCGCGCGGCTACGCGGTGCACGCGCTCGACCTCGTGGACCTCACCCGTTCCGACCGGTTCAATCCCATGCGCTACATCGACCCGGCCGAACCCCAGTTGGCGATCCTGCGCCTGACCGACAACCTCGTGACCAACGCCACCGGCGACCGCAAAAACGGCGACGGCTTCTGGGAAGACGCCGAAAAGGCGCTGCTGTCCGCCCTGATCGCATGGGTCCACTACACCGAGGACGAACCCACGCTCAACCACGTCACCGACATGCTCGACCAGATGGGAGCCAGCGAACAGGACGAGGAGCGCGAGTTCATCGTCGATGCCCTCTTCGCCGAAACCCGCGTCGAAATCGCCGCCATGCGCGCCCACGAGGACGACTACGACGAGCAGACGCGCGACATGCTCGAAGGACTGGCGTTCGCCTGCGCCCAATACAGCATGTTCCTCAAAGGCGCCGGCGAAACCAAGAAAAGCATCATCATCACCACCGGTGTCCACCTCGCGCCCCTGCAAGTGCGCGAGGTGCGCCGCATCCTCTCCGGCGACGACATCCACCTGGAATCCTTGGACGAAGGCAAGCGCGTGGTCTATCTGGAGCTGCCCGACACCAACGCGACGTTCGGGTTCCTGGCCAGCGTGTTCTACCAATGCCTCTTCGAGACCCTGGTCAGGAAAGCCGACCACACGGATGGCGGCCGGCTCGGCCGCGATGTGCACTGCCTGCTCGACGAGTTCGCCAACATCGGCAAAATCCCGAACTTCGTGAGACTCGTCGCCACCATCCGCTCGCGTGGCATCAGCTGCTCGATCATCCTGCAAACCGTCTCCCAAGGCAAAAGCCTGTATAAAGACGACTGGGAAACCATCGCCGGCAACTGCGACAGCTGGCTCTTCCTCGGAGGCAACGAGGCATCCACCACCAAAACCATCAGCGACCGGCTCGGCGACCAAACCATCGACGTCATCGAAACCAGCGAAACCAAAGGCATGAACGGCTCCTGGAGCCGCAGCGTCCGCAAGAACGCTAGAAAACTCCTCACACCCGACGAACTCGGCCGTCTCGACACCGACCAATGCGTCTACCTGCTACGAGGCCTACCACCCTTCCTCAGCCACAAACTGACGGACTAGGACATAGACGTAGAGAGCCTGTCTAATCGCCTTAGAAGGCTTCGCCTCCGGCCTTCCGGGTAGTATTGGATGTCAGAATGTCTGAATGCAAGGAGGGCTGATGGAACTGCTGAGCGTCAGCGTAGGAGGTTTCCGTAACCTCGCGTACACGACCATAGAGTTAGGTGGAATTACCGCTCTCGTCTCACCGAATAATTATGGTAAGTCGAATCTTCTGGATGCGATTCGTTTTGCTTTCCAGTTTATTGAGTCTGGCAACAAGCGCAGAAACAACTTGATGCGGTCAACGAACTGCATTCCGCTATCGCCTTCCCTGTCCAACGATGACTTCCGTTTTTCCATTGAATTCGACGACCCCTCGCTTGGGGAATATCGTTTTGTGCGCTATGGCTTTTCGTTCTCTTGGCCCAAAGATGACGGCTCCGGGTGCAAAATCACCGGCGAGACTTTGGAAATCAATGCAAAGCGCTCTGGAACATGGACTAACTACCTACGACGAAATCGAGGACAATACAAGAAGGGACACGATACCCGGTCGTTCCGCTCCATCTCTTTGGATGACTCGCAACTCGCCATTGATGTCCTCACTGCCGTGGAAGACATAGAAATCAATCCTGCCATCCGATCCATCTTCGATATCACCTATGCAATTTGCGATTCGCTTGAGACGGAGAATCGATTCCACTCGACGCCGTTGGAGTTCGGCGAAACGATGGATGATTCAACCGCCATGTTCAATGATGTGGATTTGCCAAGAGCGCTGTATAGGCTCAAACAAAGCGATCCCGAGCATTATGATATTTTCCAATCCGCTATATATACGCTGTTCCCCGAGTTCGAGCACATCTCGGTGAATTCCTACGAACTACGGCCCGAAGACCACGAGCGTCTGAGCCAAGCGTTGAAGAAAGATGACATCCCGGAAGAGAACATACCGTTCCACATTCGAGATGATTTGTATCGTTTTATGGTTAAAAGCGCTAATCTTAACCAACCTGTCGACATCTCACATATGTCCACAGGCACAAAGCGCATCATATGGCTTGTTGCCAATACCATCATCGCCGGCGCGAACTCTGCTGGCTGCATCGGTATCGAGGAAATCGAGACCAGCATCCACCCACGCATGATGCGTGAGCTTCTTGAGGTTCTTAACGAGAACATCGGCAGTACCTCGTTGCTGTTGACAAGTCACTCCCCGTTCCTGATTCAGTATCTCAAGCCAGAGAAAATCTACCTTGGCGTTCCTAGTAAGGACGGAGTAGCGACGTTCAAACGAGTGGAGAAGTCCAAAACTAAGGATGTCCTCGATTCTGCATACAACAGGGGGCTTGGCTTCGGCGAATATCTGTTCGAGCTGATGTCGTCCGATGACGATGGACTGCGCGCTCTTGGCACTCTTCTTGAGGATTGATATGAACGATTACTCATATGAGAAAGGCATCGCGTTTATCGTTGAAGGCGCCACTGAGCGGGTTTTCTACGAGGAATACCTGAAGAAACTGTGCTCTGAGCGAGGCATGACAATCACCAAAGACGAAAAATCGCAGGAGAACAAGTACACCATTTGCGCGGAGAACAGGTCGATTCTGGTTCTCATTAACAACGTTGGCTCCGTGAGCCAAATGACCAATTCGGCAACATGGTTTCACCGTGCGTGCGTGAAGGAATACAGCAATATCGGCTGGTCAGTGTTTCTGTGCTATGACACGGACGCCTACAATTCGGACATCACCAAATTCCATGAAGGAGACTGGCTGAGATTGCGGCAGTCAATCGAAAGCGATGCCGAATCCATCGCAGATTTGGCTGCCCAAGCCGACATTGAAGATGTCATGCTGTGCGATTTTCAAGGTGTGCTTGCATTCCTCGGGTTGGACAACAATACTCCGATGCCCAAGGGGCGCAAGGGTAAAGTCAAAATCAAGCAACTGTTCCGGCGATCCGATCCCGCCTGCGCCTACCATGAAGGAGAACGCGCGAGGGCACTCATACAAACGCTCGATATTGACCTTATCGAAAACACAGCTCCAGTACCACTATCCGTCATCAGAAAAGCCGTGGATTTTGATTGATGTAAGTTTTGGCGTGCCAAAACTTACATCAATTGATGAAAAACGTCAAAAAACACCCTATTTTTAGGTGTCCGTGTAAGTTTCAGATGACATCAACGTCATCTTCCCTCATAAAGTGTCATGAAAAGTTGAGGACGCATCGACACCGGGCACATCCCATGATGGAGCCGAGGGAGACGGTTGAGGTGCGGGCCGAGGGGTGGCGGGAGCGGCTGGCGTTGGGTGAGTGGTGCTGGTTGATGGCTGCCGCTGGATGGGCGTGGGCTCTGATTCGGATGCCCCGGACGGTTCGGCTGGCACGGATGGTGCTTCTTCTGCCTGTTTGATGGCATCCGAGAGACGCTGGGTGAAAGCATTGAGGTCGTCTGCGGCTTTGTTCAGGGTAGTGATGTCGGTGGTGGTGTGCAGGGTGTTGCGGGCGGCGTCGAGTTGGGATCCGAGCGATACGCGCGTCTCGCTAGCGCTAACGTCGGTGTTGGCCTCGGCGCGTTGGTAGAGGTCTTCGGCTTGGGTGATGGCGTCGGAGAGCTTCGTCTCGGCATCGGTGAGTCTACGTTCCTGTTGCGATTGTTCGACGGCGGTGGCCGCCTTCGAGAGTTCGTCGAGGGCTGTCTTCGTTTGCTTGTTGCGCGCGTCCGCAGTGTGGGCGCTCTCTTCGAGATGTACCGTGGAGAGGTCCGCTGCGCAGTGAGGAATTTCGTTCGTCACGTGATGTTCGGCCATCTTGCGTAGGGAGACCAGTGCCTCGGGATCGGTCACGTCGGTGTCACCCAATGCCAGCAATGGCTTGGCAGCGTCTAGGGCTGCGTTCCATTGACCGTATAGCTTGTTTGATTGTTGGATTGCTTGATTGCATGATGCGAGTGCCTGCGCATGGACATGACGTTGCCCCACGATGATGGTCACCGATGCCAGGACACCGGCCAGGATGATGACGGCGGTCAGGGCTAGGATACGTGCCCACGGGACGCGCCGACGCACCCTGATGGGTGGCTCCTCGGTTTCGTCCGCCGTCGAATCGCCGGTGAATACTTCTTCTGCCTCCGACATGTCGGAGACGGAAGAAGATGCTGTGCTCTGGTCAGGGGACTCGGATTCCGCGATTGCCAAGGAATCAGAGGCAGCGGAATTGCCCGATTTATCCGATTCGTCCGCTTCGGGTTCCTTTTCCTCCCATAGGATCGGCTGGATGGCGCGGAGCCTCCGTTTGCGAGGTGCGCCTGTCGGCGGTTCGGGTGGCGCTCCGGCTGCCGAGGGGTCGCTGAGCGTGAGTTCGGCCCATTCAGCGAAATCAGGCCATGCGGCCGGGTGCCGAGGAACTTGGTCGAGTAGGTCCCAGTGCTCGGGGTCGGCCATGAGGTCGGCGAGCTCGTGGGGATCGAGCCGTGGGTTGATGCGTGGCATGCTTTCCGCTCCTTTCTCGGTGAGGGCTGTGGGTCAGTGGATGTAGGTGATGCCAGGGTTCTCGGCTTGCTCGCGTGTCAGCAGGCGTGTCCAGGCGCGGCGTTGGCCGCCGCCGGATTCGCTGATGAGGATGGAGCCGTCCTCGTGGATTTCCTCGACGATGACGACGTGCCCGTATTCGCCGCTGGCTCCCAGCACTCCTCGCTCGAAGCTCATCACGTCGCCCAGTTGGATGGTGCCGCCGGTGGGGTATCCGTGTTGCTCGGCGCTGGCCGCCCACATGTAGCCGTGGCCCATGTAGGGGTCCACCGGTTTGCCGATCTGTTGCCGTCGGGCGGCGGCCCACCAGGTGCATTGGCCCACGCTGTACGAGTTGATCGAGGCCACGGGCACGCCGCTGGCGTCGATGTCGATGCTGGTGCCATCGGCGACCAGGGGCGGGCTGAGGTTGCCGATGGTGGCTCCGACCGTGGTCGAGCATGAGCCGCCGGCGTTGATGGCGGGCCGCACTTCGTCCAGATATTCCTTGGTGCTGTTCGGAATGTCGGGATATTTCATTAGGTTGCCTTCGCCCGCGTTGTGCGCGATGACCAAGGCCTCCAGGTCGGATAGCCGGGCGAATTGCGCGTCGGGATGGCTGGCTTTGAGCTGTCTGACGCCTTCGAGCCGGTTCTTGAGATATATGCCGCCGTATTGGGCGTGGACGTTTGGATCGGTGATGCCTTGGGGCGGGGTCTGGTCCGCGCCTTCGGGATGCACGCCACGCCACACGCTGCGGTTGAGCTGCAACAGGCCCCAGGTGCCTCCGTTGCTGTCGTCGGCATACGCCTCGGGGTCGAACCCGGACTCGCGGCGCATGAGAGCGGCGATGAAATCAGCGCCCAATCCACTGGATTGGGCGGCCCGTTCGACCCAGGGCTTGGCCTGTTCGGGCACCTCGACGACGCTGGCCTGGCAGGTGGATTGTCCGCCCACGGCCACGGTCGGGATAAGCCACATCAACAGACTGACCATGAGCATGACGATCGCGCCGACGACCAGCAACGGCAGGCCGGCGGCCGCCGACACCGTAGCCATGACCGCCGCCTTGGCCGCCATCATGGAACGGGCCATAGTCCGAACGACCCATTGCATCGCTCGCATCGAGGAACCGGCACCGGAACGGACTGTCCGCCGTGCTCGGCCGCCTCTGGCTAGAACAGGGCCCGTGCGTTTCCGGAGTGCGTTTTGAGTTGGTATGGAACGGCCTCCACGCATGTTGCCGCGACGCGCCGCATGACCTTCGCCTCCACGCTGGCGATCTCCGCATACACGCGCATCTGCAACGCCATCAAGCTCCTCCTTGAATCCCCGCCACGCTCACTCGCCGCCCGCGATCGCGCGGCTGACACGTTGGGAGACCGCGATCACGAAGAACAACAGGATGCCCGCCATCAGCAGGTTGCCGAAATTGCCCGTCACCCATGACACCATCCCCGACCCATCTCCCTCGGGCAGACGCACCGCGTCGATCACGATGCGCTGATAGAACACCAGGCACACGAACACGCACACCGCGTTGAGCGACGTGCGCGCATAGGCCTTGAAATAGCCCACGCCCACCGGCTTGGTGTCCTCATGCACCAGCAAGGCGAACGGCAACGACTGGAACGCGGTCAGCGCATACAATTCGATGAACCTGATGTACAGCACCACGGTGAACACCACCGCCGCGAGCTGCGAGACCAGCCACGGAATCGCCAGCAGGAAGAACAATGCCGCCTGCCCCATCATGCCGGCGTCCTCGACCTGCTCCCGCATCAGATCGCCCAACTGGCCGCCGGCGCCGGCCGCATCGAACGACAATTGCGAGGAAGCGCCCTGCATGAGGAACTGGGTGGCCGAATCGAACGCGCGCAGGAACAATCCCGCGTTCCGGACCGCCAGGAACACCAGCGCGACCTTGAACAACGTGCCCGCCACGATCTTCACGCCCAACTCGCGGTCGGACTCGATGCGCGTGGAATTACGCGCCAGCTCCAAGGTGAACACCACCGCCAGAACCACCGAGGTCAACGGCTTGACCGCCACGTCATGCACGTTCACGGCCAACTGGTAAAGCGCCGGATTCCACGTCTCCGGCCCCTGCGACAGCATGCCCGTGGCTATCGAACCGGCACCACCGCCCCCGATCATGTTGAGCATCGCAACGATGAAATCCTCCATGCCGGGATCCCCGATGCCTCAAACCGGCTCAGCCCAAGGCCACGGCGCTGAAGATCTGCGCCGCCGCGATGATCATGCCGCCGCCCACGATCTGCCACAGACCCGACTGCGTCTGCGGCCCGTTATGGTCCTTCAAACCGCCGCCAAACGTCACCGCGCCCCACACCAGCCACAGGCCGCCGCCAATCGTCGCGAACTTCACGAACAACTCCAGCACCTGGTTCATCAAATCCACAGCCGCACTCCTCCGCACAGGAACGGCACGGCCCACCGCCATGCCCACGCATACGGCCATCCTCGTGCAGTCCCGCGGAATCAGCGGCGGAGGGCCTGTCTCGTTAAGTGTGTAACTGGCGTTTTCATTGTTGTGTTCCCTCGCTTGGTCAGCGGTCGGCGAAGGTGATGGCGAAGGCGTTGAGCGCGGGCTTCCAGCGCGCGCTCCATCGTATCTGTCCCTTGCCGGTGGGGTCCAGCGAGCGGACGGTCAGGTACATGCACTTGAGCGCGGCCTGCTCGTCGGGGAAGTGGCCGCGGGCGCGGATGGAGCGCTTGAATCCCGCGTTGAGCGATTCGATGGCGTTGGTCGTGAAGATCACGCGCCGGATCTCCACGTCATAGTCCAGGAACGGTATGAACCGTTCCCACGCGTCCATCCACAGCCTGCGAATCGCGGGATATCTCGCCTCCCACTTGTCCGGCATCGCGTCGCGGGCCGCCGCCGCGGTGTAGATGGGTTTGACATCGCGTTTGATGGCGTCCCAGTCCTTCTTCGACGCGTAGCGGAACGTGTTGCGCAGCAGATGCGCCACGCAGGTCTGCACGATGGCCAGCGGCCATGCCGCGCCCACCGGGCCTTTGAGTCCGTCGCAGATCAGGAAGAACACATCGTCCACGCCCCGGTTCTTCAGCTCGGTGAGCACCGACGGCCAATAGCGCGCGCCCTCCGCGGCGGGCGACGCCCAGATGCCCAGCACGTCGCGGTCGCCCTCCAGATCCACGCCAACGGCCACGTAGAACGTGCGGCTGGCGACCTGCCCGTCGCGCACCTTGACGACGGTCGCGTCGATGAACACGGCCGCGTACACACGATCCAGGGGACGCGAGCACCATTCGTCCTTCTCGGCCACGACCCGCTCGGTGATGCGACTGACGGTCTCCCTGGACACGTCCGCCCCGTAGATCTCCTGGAAGTGGGCGCTGATCTCGCCGGCGGTCAGGCCCTTGGCATACAGGGACAGCACCACCTCGTCCACCCCGGGCAGCCGCCGCTGCCGTTTCCTGACGACGACCGGCTCGAACGAGCCATCGCGGTCTCGCGGCACCTCGATCCTGACCGGACCGACCGAATCGGTGACCACGGTCTTGGCGGTGGTGCCGTTGCGCGTGTTCGCGGCCCTGCCGTCCTTGGATTTCTTGTGCTTGGCGCGTCCCAGGTGCTCGGTCATCTCCTCGTCCAGGGCCGTCTCCAGCACGCTTTTGGTGAACTGTTTGAGCAGTCCGTCGGGCCCTGTCAGGTCCAGTCCTTTTCCTTGGCCATGCGCACGAATGTGAGCGCTGCCTCCTGCTCGGCGCTGCGTTTTTCCGCGTCCGGCTTCTTCGTCGGTGTCATGTTTCCCATTGTCCCAGCAGACATCGTCCACCAGCCTTTCCGACCGGCCACACGACCGGCCAGTTAAGGCCAGTTACACACTTCGAGAGACAGTCCCGCGGCGGACAACAGGGGATTGATGGTGTGGAAGTAATTTGGATGCGTTTTACATGGCTTTGTTATTGATGTGTGGCTGAGAGCATGTTGGCGGCAATGACTGGTGTCCGGCCTTTCCGGCGAGATTGCGAAATCAATGACAGCAATGACCGGGATCCCATCTTGGTGGTACCGATCCAATGGTCTGTCATCAGAGCGATCATCGTGTCATTGGTCAGATGGGCGAAAGAACCTTTATGCAAGGTCTTTCCTCCGCGCTTTTTATAGGCTTCGGAGCCGATGTATCTTTTCACTATGCCAAGGGGAACATAGTGCCCCGGAACGAGCTGATTATTCTGTGGCGGTCGTCGATTGGTATCGACGAACTTGAAGAAGAAGGGGCTGTCGTTGAATCGGTATTCAGAATCAGGCTCGGAAGTTAACGATTCCTCCAGTTCCTCCATTCTGCGGATTTCTTTAAGCGCTTGGCTGTCAATGCGATAGCGTTCTTCTTCGTCGAGACGCTTGTATTGGATCATCACAAGATCCGTCCAATTATTGCCGTCATGCTGGCAATAGATTAGATCGGTTCCTGTTATGCGTTCCGCATTCTCCTTGTCCGCATACCAAATACAGATGTGGTGATTGGGGTCTAATGGGTCTCGATAGGCCGTCATATCCAGCGTAGGCGCGTTTTCCTCTATCCAGTCATTGAATGCACGCCAATCGTGACGGATGGCGGAAGCCTCGCTTCCTCCCGGCAAGGGCTGCATGAACGCCATGCTGGGATTCGATTCCTTTTCCCAGGATTCGTCCACGCCAGCAAACCTGCATGCGAGTTCCGTCGCATCCTGCGATTCAATCTCATTTTGGGAAAGACGTGCGGGCGTTGCTTTTCTGGATTTTTCTTCCAGCTGTTCTTGAATTTTGGAGAAATCTTGATCCTTCTCGCTTAAAACATTCAATATTTGTTTTGCGCTGCCCGGGCTTACCGTTCTTTCTTGCGAAAGGTTTTCTCTTACCCACTTGCTTACGTGATGGTCTGATGAATCGACGACTTCCTGCACTTCAATGGGATGGGCGAAGATATGGAAATCCGTAAATCTGTATTGATGTTTCAGCTTCCCGATTCTTCTGAGAAAAGTCATCAGGCAAACGCCGACAATAGCGTCATCGCTGACTAGGAAAACCGGGTGCGTGCCTTTGGGGAATGCGAAATCCTTTACATCGTCCACCGCTTCGGAACCGAACTCTTCCGATTCCTCCCACTTTGGGCTATAGCCGTTCGATACCGTCATCCAATTGGACAACGACTCACGCCCTAGAAGGATGCTTTGCCAGATAACCGCCATTCGAAGAGTCCTTTTTGTTTAGTGGCGTTGAATCATTTGCGGCTGGCCTGAGTTTCCCGCAAGTGACTTGTGAACGCATTCAGTCGTAATGCCTTGAGGTGGTTGAGCTCTTCGCTCATGGTGCGTGGCGGATTGTCCTTGCTGGAGACGACCTCTTCCATGACGGCGAGCACGCCATCTCGATCATGGTCGAGCATGGCGCAGAGGAATTCGTCGGGGTGAATGGCCTTGACGGCGTATGGGGCGAGCTGCGAAGCCGGGAAGTCCTTGAGGTTGTAGGTGACGATGTAGTCGGCGTCGGCGACCAGCGCGGCGGCGAGCACGTGCCGGTCGTCCGGGTCGGGCAGATCGAGCGTGGATTCGCGCGGTTCCCAGCCGTAGACGCAATGCGTGGGGTTTAAGGTTCGCATGGTGTCGAGGAATCGCCGCGTTTTGGCCGGATCGCGCCGTTGTCGTTCGACCAGCGTGTGGCATACCTCATCGAGGATGCGTTCGGACCACACCGCGTCGATGACGTTGTGCTCGTCCAGGGTCAGGAGGATGTCGAGCAGCCACATGGGCGGGAACACGTTGGCATCCAGCAGGGCGACGGGCTTGGCCATAGCATGCCTTTCAGTCGAACTGGGCGACGTATTCGGCCAGCTCGGCGTCGTCCATCGCGATCTCCTGCGCGGCGCGGCGCATGGCCACCAACGAGGAACGCATGCGTTCGCGTTCCTGACGCTGGTAGTCCATCACATCAACCACATCCACCAAACGCCGGCCGGTATCCCCGTTGCGAGTGAAGGGCAGGCGTCCCGAGTCCAGGATGCGCGCCACCGTGCGGGGCGAACAATCAAGCAGCTTGGCGGCCTGCCCCGTGGTGACCATGCGATGGCGGCCCATGACGCCCATCGCCGCGTTCAACGCGGCCTCGTAAGCCTCCATGTCCAGCTCGGTCACCCCGCCGTCGGCACCGACCAGCGCGCGACTGCCCATCTCAACCGTGGTGCCCTTGGCGCGCGGGCGTTCCAGCACTGCACCCATTGTGATCTCCTTCAACCTTGTTCCATGAAACATTCCCATCCTATCATTTTTCTGACAAAACTGACAGTAGGAATGTTTGGCGGGTATTAGAAAGCCCGCAAGACAACTTGCGGACCTGTCCGTCGGCTATCAGCTGGACGAAGCGCAACGGGTGCCCAATCCGGCCATACCGATAGCCGGAATTGACCCACGGCCGACTCCTTGGGATTGATGTGACGAATTGGGTGGAGCCCGGTTCGGGATTGTCTCATCAAGATGTCGTCGCGGACGAGCTGCTCACTGACGAACAGTTAAAGTTGCAGTCTGAACGAAGTGTTGCACTTACAAATGGACGGATTATCGAACTCGGTAGAGCTTGGCATATGTGTTGTTTCCATCGGTGTATTCCTCCGCGAGGTCGGGACCGGTGAGCTTGTCGCCCAAACGCACGGAACGGCGCGCGACAACGGCAAGTTTCATAGTGGCATTACGTTCCAGCAGATAATAGGTCCGGGGAATCCATCCGCCGAGTCTAAGACCGTCGATCGCGTCTATTAGTGCACCAAGCATGTCTCCTGCAAGGTTAGATGCCACAACCCACACGCCATCCTTCCAATCCAATGAGGAAGAGGCGCGAGCCCTCCAGATTGCAGTGAAATCAGGGAACGCCTCTCTGATCGCCGCGTCCGCCCGTGACGCGAACAACCGGCCAGGAGCTTTGAAGGGCTTCAGAGAATGCCAGTCAATGTCAATCTGCAAGTCTGCCTTGCTCATTTCGCTCATTGTCACCTTATCCAAATATGGAGGTAATGCTCGATACTTCAGCTCTAAGATATGCGTCGTCTAAATTGGCCTGTATCAGTTGGCGTGCTGTTGAATGCTGGCACATTTCAGCATTCAACAGCACACATATAAGGATTGAAACAGTCTCGGGGAAGACCGCTTCAATGAAGGCTCTCAGCAATGGCTCTTGATCCATGCAAAGAATGCGGAATTTCCCAGCTTAATCACCGCACCTAGGATGGGGTGCTTACCGATGAGTTTCAAAGCTGCGCTGATAGCGCCGCTCTGGATCAGCTTAGCCGCATCGGTGGCGACTTTGCATAGGGTGCTGTTCGAAGAGCGTGAGAGTTGCGGCGTGTCTGCAAGATTGGCCATTTCTTGCAGTTGCTCCTCGCTCATCCCCTCCAACTGCCTCGCCATTTGCTCGACTGCTTGCTGAAGGGGGATTTCCTGCACCGTTCCATCGAAGTCGATGATTTGGAATGTGCCGTTGTCGTAATCGACCGTTGCCTGAAGCGTGCCCTTGCCTTCGATATCGATCGATTCCGTCTTCCTGCCGTGAAGATTTCCTCCAAGGGATGCGGGCAGTTCGCTGGACGGAATGGATGAATAGTCGACAGGGGCGGCGCTTGCCTCCGTTGGAATCATTACGCATAGGCACATCGCCAATGCGGTTAGAATCGCAAGAAGGTTGATGGCTTTTCTTTTTAGCATGACTTTTCCTTTGACGAATAGTGGGGTTTGATTATTTCAGTTGCAGGATGTCCTGTTGCAGGGGCGGCTTGATGAGTTTGAGCTCGGTCGTTCCCTCCGATATTTCTTCGTCGAGATCGACGACGCATACCCTTGAATTGGTCGCCGAGGTGAAGTAGTAGCGTTTGCTTTCCGCGCACATGATGATGGTGCATTGCGTCTGCTCGTAATGCGGGGCCGCTTCGTCCGGGTCGTACATGATGCCCATGGGCACGTCGACCGTGGCGAAGGTGTTGAGCATCTTGGTGACCGCGTCGGTCTCGTCGGCCGGCTCGGGCATGCAGTCCTTCGCGAAGGCTAGCCGCACGAACCTTGAAGCGGGACTGTAGTCGCCCGGCAGTCCGAACCAGCCGCTGCCCTCGCCCATCTCGCTGATCTCATGGCCGTTGACCAGCTGGGCCGGCTTGGCCCGGTTGGATGTGCCCAGGTAGTTGTTGAGATTGGTCAGGTGCCAGTTGTAATCGGGGGAGTTCGTCAGCACGCCCATCGTGTGGCGGTAGACCTTCAGCCCGCCTTCGAGAGGCTCGGCGACAATGGCCTCCCCACTTGGATCGGAGAAGATGTAGTGGTGGGGCAGCGTCATTCCGGTGGAGGGCTCGTCAATGACATTGACATGCTTCAGCAGCTTCTCCACCTCGTCGAGGTTCGCAGCCTTGCCCAGCACGAACGGCAGCAGCAGGCCGGCGTTGACGTCATAGTCCGCGCGCCTGGTGTTGAACTTGCAATAATGCGGGAAGTACAGCATCGCGCCCATGAGGCCGTGCTCGTTGACGCCGTCCGTGAGCAGCGGCGTGGGGAACATGGCGACGTCCATGCCCACGACGGCGTAATCCGTGGCCTGCCGTTCGTCACCGGTGAACGTCAGCGCCACCGAATGGCCGCGCGGGATGACCGCGACCCTGTTTGCATCGATGGTGCCGTACTCATCGTAGGTCCTTCCCAGAAAATGCCTGCCGTCGGCCGAAGAACACGTGAAACTACTGCACGCGCCCATGATCGCTCCTTTCCGGATTGCCGTCTTTCGGAAATCCATGCAAGAAGAAGCGTCCACCTTACAGTGAGTGTAAGGTCAAGTGCGCGTGTCTTTCGGGCGTGTCGCGCGGGGAACGTTCGATGGAAGCGACGTCAGCTTCGGAGGGGGATGAGTATTCGCGTGACATAGTCCTGTGGCGAGGAGATGGCGAACTCGTTCAAACCACGCTCGTATGCATAGTCGCCAAGCTCCAGGCCATGCCCATCCGCATATCGCAGCATCGAGCGATACAGGTCGGGAAGACCGGACCAGACGCCCCGGTGGTAGCCGCAGAGATATTCCCCGGAAGGCAAAGTCATGGCGGACCGGTCATCCGCCTGTGCTCGTCCCGGCTCCGCCGCATGGCCTGTGCCGCCATCGGCGACGAACACACCGTCATACCGGTCGAACCGTCCTGACCTAACATTTCTGACGGCGATGAAACTGCCGATGCCGGAACGCAGGCGGTCGAGACCCCACCGTCGTTTGACCATCTGCATGAACTCCAAGGTGTCTTCACCGTCATGCACCGAGGTCATCGTCAGCACCTGCGTCTCCGGCCTGTGAACGACCTCGACGCGATCCTGGGACACCGATTCGCAATCCGCCAGATATCTGGCCTTCCGATCCAGAACTTTTTCGAGCCGTTCCAGACGCTCTTTTCTCTCGCGCACCTCGTCCCTCAGTCGTGTAAGCACCGCAACGAAACGCCGTTCCCCGGAATGGGAGACATAGTCCTTGATCTCCTCCACGCCGAAGCCTAGGTCCCGCAGCATACGGATGTATTCGAACTCCAGACTCTGGGAGGCATCGTAATACCGGTAGCCGTTCCCGCCACGGCTCCTGGGCGAGAACAAACCAACCTCGTTAATAATGCAACGTCCGCGTGTTGACATCATGCAACCGGGCAAACTGCGAAACCGTCAACATGCTCCCCATACTTGCAATGTCTCCCGGCTCTATGGCTTTACCCATTCCTTGCCTTCAATCATGTTTCAATTGCGCTTATATATTGGTTCTCAATTGTATCCATATGGCAGATTGTGATATGGCTCGTATCGACAGCGGCACCCGAGCCGCCTTATTCGTCGAATCCGAGGCCTTGTGCCTAAGCGAAATGAAAATACACAGGACGCGGGAGATTGTCTGAAACCAGCCGAGTAGGACGCTAAACAAAGGTTCTACTCGGCGGTCTCAGAAAACGGCACATCAGTTCGTGGGCGGCTCCTTGGGGTTGATGGTGGTGATGAGTTGGGCGAAGTCCGGCTCGGAACTGTCCTTGTCGGGACTGCTGTCGCAGTCAGCGCCATCATCATTCGCGTCGTTCTCGTGCCCGGTGTGGCGGCCGTTGGCGCGGGTGAGGCGGATCGCGGCGGTTGCACCGGTGCCGAGGAGTGCGAGGACGAGGATGACGGCGATGAGGCCGGCGATGTTGGTACCGGTGGTCGCCAGGTTGTCCTTGGGCTGGTAGCCGTTCCAGTCGTCGGTGTTGCTGGTCACGGTGGTGTCCGCGCACAGGGTTCGCCCGTCGATCTCCACCGCGTCCTCGGGCAGCTTCTCCTCGTCCTTGCCGTCGAAGGGGTCGGGGTCGGAAACGACGCATTGGACGAGCGGCGTGCCGGTGACGATGGCACGGTCGGTGTGATGCTCGCTCACGCCGGTCAGGGTGGCCTTGACCTCCACGCTGTCGCCGGGCTTGAGGATCAGCGTCTGCCAGTCGTCGGGATACTCGAACTCATCGATCTGGCCGTCGCCGACGATGAGCTGGTCGGTGAGGTTCAGCTCGCTCGCCTTGAACCAGGGGCCTTCGCCGGTGTCGGGGTCGGTGGGCGATGCGTTGGTGATGGTGAACACGATGCGAGTGTCGCTCCCGTTCATGTTCAGCGCTTCGTCAACGGTGTCGCGGTCGCCGTCGGGCCAGCCGGATTGCTCGTCCCATTTCTCGATGGTGAGCCGGGGCGTCATGTCGGGCGTGTGCGTGGTGACGGTGTTCGAGGGCCGTTCGACCCCGTTGATGGTCTCGGTGAACTGGTTGGCCACGGGACCGCCCACGGCGATGCGCTGGCATTGGATGAACGCGGTCCATGCCTGCTCATGCTCGGTGTCTGCCGACACAAGGCCAAGCATCAGCTCCGTGGCGCGCACGGTGACCACGCCGTGCTCGTCGGTGGCGAGCTCGAAGAGTTCTCCGCCGAAACGGCTGGCGTCGAAGTCGGAGCCGGCGATGCGTTCGCCCCGCTCGGCCAGGGTCTCGCCGTCCTTGATGAGGTCGCGGGCGGCGTAGACGGCCCATTGGCCGGTGAACTTGTCGTACCGGGTGTCGAGCGGGTCGCTGATGGACCAGTCGGAGACCTGCGGGTAGGCGCGGTCGGGCGGCAGCGTGGAGCTGTCGAGCCGGTAGAGGAACAGGCTGTTGAGATAGATGCTCTTGCCATCCACGCTTTGCCCGTCCACCTTGACCACGACATCCTTGGCCGGGTTGATCGGCTTCAAGGGGTTGGAGACCTGGTTGGTGTCCTTGCGCACGTCGTTGACCAGCTGGGTGTCCGTGTTCGTGACCACGTAATCGTCGGTGACCTTGATGACGATCATCGGCAGCGTGACCTCATACGAGGTGCCCAGAAGCGACTGGTCGATGGCCGGGTCCTTCAACGGGTCGTGGTCCTTGTCTCCGAGCGCGGCGTAGGCCTTGAGATCGGCCGGCTGGGGGTCGCCCTTGATGGTCTCTCCCGTCGCCGGAACCTCGGTGTCAACGGTTTTGGCGAACACGTATGCCACGCCATCGATGGCCTGGATGTTGAACCGGTCGGTCACGTCCCTGCCGTTGGCCTTGTCGGTCACGGTGATGCGGCTCTCGTCGAGTTCGAGGTATTCGTCGTCCCAGTCATCAACCATGCCCAGCCGCCGCACCTTGTAGGCATGGTTCGTCTGCTTGGCATCGAGATTGATCCGATAGTAGATGCGGTCGCCGAGCAACGCGGTCTTGCCGTCGATCGAAATGGACGGATCGGCCTGGGTGTCCTCCTTGCCCGGCTGGAAGTCGGGCGGATCGTTCCACACCTTGTTGCTTGGCGTGACCGAGTTGTTCAAGGTCAACGCCCACTGGTTGTCAACCACGGTGTCGGCCGGAGCATCCTCGGCCACGACGCCCTCGAACCTGATGATGATCCTGGGATTCGCGCCCGCCAGCCAGTTCGCCCGCACATAGTCGTCGGCGAACACGAGACGCACGGCATGGTTCGCGTCGTTCCACTCGCTGCGGTACTGGCTCTTGGGGATGAACTTGCCGGTGGTCAGGTCGGTGACCTCCAGGGTCTGCTTGTCCGGCTGGAAGTGCTCGTCATACGTGTCGGTGACCGCCACCTCGACGATAGTGTAGGCGAGACTGTCGGGCAGGTGCGGCTGGGTTTCCAGACGGTATTCGAGACGCTGGCCGGGGAAGACGATCTTGCCGTCCACGCTGTCCTGGGCGCCGCCTTGGGAGGATTCCCCGACCACATCCTTGACCACGGACGGCACGTAACCGCAGACCTTCGGCTCGTTGGTTTCGACCGTGTGGGTGTTGATGGTCTGCGAGCCGGCGTTGGTCAACTCCGCGCCGTTCTTGCCGGCGGTGCAGAACGTGATCTCGTCGTCCGCTTCGATGCCGAAGTCATCGCGCACCTGGCCCGCCCCGGCCCCGTTGGCGTAGTTCGCGCGGCCGGGCACGAGCATCGTGATCTGCCTGGCCTTCGCCAAGCCCTTCAGTCCGGTCAGGTAGGAGGCCTTGGCCGTGGCGGTGACCACGGTGCCATCGATCGTGATGTCCCACTGGTCGGTGATGTCACGGCCACGGTTGGCGATGTCGCTCACGCTGCTGGCACGATCGGTGCCCGCGTCCGCCTCGTACACTCGGACGTTCGCCGCTTCATCGGCGTCGAACAGGTAATCGGCGGCTGTCCAATCATCGACCAAGGTGAGCGTCTGCGGAGCCTGGATCAGGTTCGCCGACACGGTGCCGTTGACCACGGAGGCCACGCGGTCTCCGTCGAGGAACACCTTGCCGTCGCCGCCGGTCTGGTTGGTGCGGTCGGGGTCGATCACGGCCTGCCACTTGCCATTAGTGTCGAGCATGATCCAGCTTTTGTCGGGATTGGGACGCCAGGTGTCGAACTCGCGTTCTCCCGCGTCGGCCTCGGGCAGCTGGTTCCACTTGCCCCACGCATGGTCGCTGATGTTCTGGTAATCGGATGGCAGGCTGACGGTCACATCGAAGCCGAACACATACTCGTGGTCGAACGGCATCATGCCCTTGTCGGCCGAACGGACCGCGCTGACCATGTTCGATGCGCGGTCCCAACCGATCTCGAACTCGTTGGAGACATCGCGATTGTTGTCGGTGGCGTCCACGAGCGTGAAGCCGTCCACCGTGTAATCGACGCCGTTGGGTTCGATCACGTCCCTGAAACTCAGCTCGTAACCGCCCCGGCCGGTCCCATACGTGATGGTGGTGCGGTTGGTCATTCGGTCGGCGCTGACGCCTTCCTCGATGCTTTTGACCGGATCGGCCGGCGGCACGGCGCTGACCTTCCAGGTCTCCGCCGGATCCCGGTCCGTGGTGTCCACGGCCGCCTGCATGCTTCCCTGCCTGGGCACTTGGATGTCGATCACGGTGTCGCCGCTGTTGGCGAAGCTGATCGGCTTGCTCACGCTGCCCGTCGGCGTGTAGGGGCCGCCATCGTAGTGCACGATCGCGGTGCCGTGCAGGGTCTCCTTGATCGACGAGCCGCCGTTGTTCGCGTGGATGGTGTCGCCGACCGGCGTGGTCGAGCCGACCTGTATGTCGGTCTGCTGGCGGTGCGAGGTGGTGACGGTCAACGGATAATCGACGGGCGGCTGGTTCTTGGCCAGCATGACCACACGGAACGAGGCATCGGGATTGGCGTTGATGGAATCCTGCACCAGGCTATCCACCGAACGCACGCCAAGCCGATCGGTCCACGTGGTGCCGGTCGTGTACGACTGGCCTTGGTACTGGTAGGTGCCGCGCCCTTCGGCGGCCCATTGGGACTCCCAACGCTGACGCGCGTTCGAACTGACATAGGAACCGCTGAACACGCCGTTGCCGAGGCGCGCGTAGCCGACAGCGACCATCCGGCATTCCGCGTCACCCTCCCCGGTGTATGAGGCCTTGCACTCCGAGATCGCGTCGGCAAGGATGGCATTCATATCCACGAACTGATTCGACCCATCCTCCAAATCGGAAGACAGGGTGGTGCCCGAATCACGTATCGCCTGCTTCATGCCCTCCAGAGTGGCGGGCCAGGAATCCTTGTAGATCCAATGCACGTCGGCGGTCTGCGATGGAACCTGCCCGCCGGAACCGCCACCGCCCTCGCCGGAACCGCCACCACCGCCCTCGGCGAACGCGGCTGGCGCCAGATATCCCAAGGCCAACGCCCCTGCGGTCAGGGCAGCCATCAGCATCGTGCGCCTGCTCTTCTTCCCACCTGACATACGTATCCGTCCTTTCAGTCGGAAGCGCCCCATGATGCGCTCCCTCCCGTTTCACACGGATACGGAAAATGCGGGCGACCATTCACGGCCGCCCGCATCCTTCCTTGTCCCTGGAAGAAGAACGCACCGGCGGGCCTTCCGCCGGGACGCCTTTCCCAGCTTCCCCCTGCCAGCCGTAGCCAGCGGCGGACAACTGCAATCGCATGAAACGGTTTAATGGGACTATCTGCCTTTCTTTTCTGATATGTGTGCCTTTTGATACGCTATTGGCTTAGTTACCGGCTGGAGGTTCGGGCTGAACCAGTAAATGAAGAGGGATGAATGGCGGGAATTGCATTTTTTGATATCGACGGAACGCTCACATACGGCATTAGCTCTGGCGCATTTATTGCGGACCGGTTGGGTACCGGCGACAGGATGCGAGATGCAGAGGATCGATACGCACGCGGTGAGATCGGAAATGACACGGTATGCGATATTGATGCTCGTGGATACACTGGCCATCGGGTAAGTGAAATTCACGGATGGTTGAACGATCTCCCGCTTGTGCAAGGAATCGCACAGTCCGTTGCGGAATGCAAGTCGAGGGGAATCAAGCCAGTCCTCGCATCCTGCGCTTGGACAGTCGTTTCCGAGAGCCTTGCGCAGAGATTTGGATTTGAAGCATGGTGCGGTCCAGAACTTGCTGTCAAGGATGGCGTGTTTATTGGTAAAACAGCGGCATATGCCGATGAACAAACCAAAGTAACATTCATGAGGCAGCAATGTGAATGCTTGGGAGTTGAAGCTTCGAATTGCATCGCTATTGGTGACAGTCGTTCTGACCTACCGCTGTTCAAAGCCGTCGGTGTCTCGCTTGCCTTCAACGCGGACAAGCAGACACGTGCTGCTGCGACTTTTGCTTTCGAAGGAGCGGATCTATCCACTGCGCTAGCCCGTCTCTTTGAACAATTGCCAGTTGAAAGCTGACTTCAGACTGACAGGCTGCACACTGAGGACAAGATTGGGAACGAGCCTCCCAAAAAGCTTTTCGAGGTCGTATCATTCGTGAGCTTCATGCGTGAACACCTGCGCGGTGGTGCGGTTCACGCCGACTACACGTTGCGTCATGTGGCACATTGCGAAAGCCTGCCCACATTCATCGAGGATGGATGGTGGTGCTGGCTCTTATCAAGAGCAAAGCCGAAAACATAATAAGGAATAGACTGCATCTGTATGTCAGATTGTTTGCTTGTATGAATGCGGGACTTGCAGCCGCACATATCACAGTGGGTGGCTTACGCACTGGCTCCATGCGGATGATGTGTGGAACACTGCCTCAATCCGCGAGAGCCACGCGCATGACCAGTCCACCGTCGTGTTCGCTAATGATGGTGAAGCCAAGCGACTCGTAGAGATGGAGGGCGTTGGCGTTGGTGCGCTGGACCGAGAGGCTGGCTGCGGCGTGACCATCGGTTCGCAGTCGGTCCAGTAACGCCGTCATCAGGCGGTGCCCTATGCCTCGGTTCCGCCAGTCGGGAAGCAAGGATATGGAGACTTCCGGCGTTGCCGTGTCGATGGTACCGTAGCCTGCGGAGTTGTTCGGGAAGATTCTGGCCCATGCGGCACCCACGATTTGCGGACCGTTCGGTAGTCCGGCGCGAGCAACCATGCAGGCATCGTCGGGCCGTCCGAATCCCTCGATATATCGCCGCAATTCCGGCAGCTCGACAACGCTCCTGTCCGGTGCCGGGGTTCCCGGCGATACATGAATCGCCTGATACAGGAACTCGACGAGCAACGGATATTCCTCCGGTCGCATCGCCGTGATTGCGATGGCCGAAGGAACATGAGCCATGTTCGCCTCCATGTGAAGTTTTTTGCCATGTGCTCGCGGCATAATCGGTCGTGTCATACTGGTGTCCTCTTGCTCGGTCATTGCCATCGATACAGCTTCATACGAAAAGGAATGCGTCTTGCCGATATCCAAGTCTTACGAAGGAACGTAAACTCATAGATAGCGTCATGACGCGCATCGCCATCGAATCGATGTGACGGCATTCAGAAACCATTCGTCATGGCTGACTGCGACCAATGCGCCCGCATAGGAGGATAGCGTATTAGCAAGTGCCTGTTTGGAGTGCAGGTCGAGGTGGTTGGTCGGCTCATCCATGATGATGAGCTGTGGCTGTTCAATCATGCCGAGGCACAACAGAAGTTTGCGTAGTTCGCCTGGCGAGGGATTGCCGCCGGCGAGCAGTCTGTCGGGGTCGGCGTTAAGTTGGGCGTAGGCGCTGAGCGCAATGGCGCGTTGCTCGTCCGTCAAAGCATGCAAGCGGTTCATTGCGTTGGCGGTATCCATGTCGCTGGAATTTTGGGGAATATAGAGATATGGCATTCTCTCCGAATGCCGCTGCGCTTCATCACGCTCCAGCGCTTCGATCAATCGTCGTATCAATGCGGTTTTACCGCTGCCATTTGGACCGCTGATGCCGATGCGGTCGCGCGGGCCGATGCTCAGCATATCGGGTTGGTCCGCGATGGCGTGGTCGTTGGGGATGCGCGTCAATTCCCTGCGTGAGCTCGGCATGACGTTCATCCAGATGGTGCCGTCGTAGCGTTTGGCCGCTTCGCTGAGGTGAGCAAGTCTGTCGGTGGCGGCGGCGATACGCCCGTCGAATTGCGCGCTTGTCTGTGCGACAGTGGCGCCGATAGCCGGTTTCAGATTTTTCAGGGCTTTGCGAGCGTCGATGTCCTTGATATCGATGCGCATTCCCTGATTCTTCCGCATATCCAGTTCGCGCGCACGCTGCGCCCGCTCCCGCTTGATGCGCTGCATGCGTTGCAGCTCCCTTCGAGTGGACTGTATGGCGGCCGTATCGGCACGTTGATTGTCGCGCATCTGCTGCGCGGCCTGGGTATATCCGCCCTGATAGGTGTTCGCCGCCGTGATGTTACGCCCACGCGCATGTCGGCGCTCCAGCATCACGCAGCGCGAACACGTCGCGTCGATCAGTTCGACATCATGGGAGATCACGATGCCTATGCCATCGAACCGACGCATCGCCTGCGTGATGGCTTGGCGCGTCCTGCCGTCCACATGATTGGTTGGCTCGTCCAACACCAGCACGTCGGGATCGCCGGCCAGCGCACAAGCGATTTGCAGCCGCTTGGCTTCGCCTCCAGAGAGAGTCTCGTATCGGTATGCCCAATCGTCGCCGATGTTCAGCGCGTCGCGGATGGCGATGGTCTCGCCCGTCCAATCCGCCGCGAAATCATCCAGATTCGTAGGCGTTTCATCAGTACGTTGCGGACAGTAGGCGACTGCCATCTTGCACGGGTTCGGCGAGACTGTCCCCGAATCGGGGGAAAGCATGCCGCAGGCGAGTTTGGCCAGTGTGGTCTTGCCAATGCCATTGTCTCCCAGCACTGCGGCCCAGCCGGCCGCGAATGTCGCGGACAGATGTTCGAACAATGGTTCCGGCGCGCCCGGATAGCAGTAGGAAATATCGGTTAGTGTCAATATCTGACTCATGGAAGCCTCTTTCGATAAGGCGCATTAATCAAACTGTGACTATCGAAAAGTGGCGGACTGTGCCATTTATTGCCAAGCTGCATTCAGAAAGCAGTCCTCGTGACGGCACCGAAAGTCGCTATGCTAACGAGAACTTCATCGAATCAGGCATTGCGATTGGTACAATGGCAGATACGCGCGATAATGCGCAGAACACGCGGAATCTCTCCTCATGCAATCCGCCACTGCTCAAATCACCAATGCTCTAAGGCCTTCCTGCTTCGGAACCACCTTGGCATGTCAGGTGTTCCATCAAATTTAGTTGGATTTTACCATAGCAACTATCAATTCCTCAATCCTCGCATCTCGGCATGTACGGTGTCCCTTATTCAGTCGTTGCTGGCGAGTCGGTCGAGTTCGTGTTCGATGGCGTGGCGCAGGATCTGTTGCATGGCGTGCCGTGTTCGGCGGCGGCGATTTTGAGGCGGTTCTTCAGCCGGACGGGCAGGCGCAGGGAGAGCATGACCAGCGGTTCGCCGGCGTTGTTCTTCCCGGTGGGTTGTTTGTCTTCGGCCTGTTGGTCGAGGACTGTGTCGAAGGGCACGGGTCGGGGCAGTGGCTGGTAGTTGCCTTTCATGCCAGTTCCTCCTTGGCGATGCGCGTCAGTTCGTCGGCCAGTTCCCGGTATTCGTACAGTTGTTTGGGGTTCATGCCGAGCGAGGTCTTGATCGGTTGTCGTTTGGCGATGAAGGTGTCGAAGCGCGTGGTGTCGGTTTGCTCCAACGTGGCTAGGGTCTGGGCCCAGGCGTTGGTGTTCGCCTCGACGCGCACCGGCAGCAGGGCCGCCCTGGTGGCATGTCGGGCGCGGTCGAGCGTGTCCCATGCCTGCTGGAGGTCCATCGGCGAGTCCGAGGTGGGTAGGATGACGAAATCGGCCACGGCCAGCGTCTTGTCGAGCAGCGGGCCTTGCGGAGGGGCGTCGATGATCGACCATTCCTTTGTGGCCGGGGCGCCGCCCAGGTGGGCGAGGGTGGCCATGTTGGCCGGCAGCACGTCGAATGGTAGCGGGTCTCCCGCCTGTTCGGCGGCGGCCGCCCATAGGCTGGCGCTGGACTGCGGGTCCGCGTCGTAGACTGCCACCTCGATGCCGCGCCGGGCCAGCACGGCGGCCAGATAGATGCAGCTGGTGGTTTTGGCCACCCCGCCCTTTGCGTTCGCCAACGCTACTCGCATGATGCTTCCTCCTTGGATTCGGGACCATTCGCCGGATCGTCGGCATGGTTGATTGTTTGATTGCTTGGTTGTCGGATTGTTTGATTGTCTGCTTGCATGATGGTTTGACGGTCATGTGGCCCGTCTCCGGGCTGAGCGCGGCCTGCGGCGCGCCATCGGCGTTGCCCGCGTTCCATGCTGGCCTTGTCCCGGGCCGTGTCGAAGACCTCGGGATGGGCTTGGATCCAGTCGGCGAACAGGCCCCAGCGGCGGGCCCAGGGCACCGTGCGGTCGCGGCAGGGCACGCCGTCGGCCTCCGCCAGGCGGGCGATCTGACGGCGGTCGGTGCACGAGCGGCCGCCGTACAAGCCCCATTCCAAGCCGGCGGCACCGGCGTAGGCTAGGCATTCGGCCCTCACCGGGCAGTCATGCTCGCATACCGATGCGCCCGCCTGCCGGAACACGCGGGCCAAGGGATGCGTGTCCTCGAACTCCAGACCCCACATCAGGTCGGCCCACGGCTGCGGGAAATCCACGCAGCATCCCATGCTCTTCCACGCCTCCGGCGAACGGGGCATGGCTTCCGTCATGCCGGTCATGACTTGGCCTCCTCGTGGGATTCCTCGGCGTGCTCGGCCTGGTCCAGACCGATGGCGTGGGTGGCTTGGTTGCGCCGGTCATAGGCGCACACCGGGCACTCGGCCTGTCCGGCTTCGCCGTCGAGGTGCGCTTGGCATAACGCGACCGACAGGATGCCGCCGCCGTAGACCGGCACCCGCCAGGCCAGCCCCGAGCTGACCGCCACCGGCCGGTCGGGATCATGGACCGGCGTGAGCTCGGCAGCGGTGGTATGACTGCCGGAACGCTGTGGCCCTCGTGCCTGCTTGGCGCGCATGTCGAGGCTGACCTGTGCGAAGTAGCGTTCGACCATCGTGCCGTCCACCAGCCATGAGATCCAGCGCGGGTTGCCATACGCCCAGTCAAGGATCGTCTCGACCTCCGCCAGAGAGCGTTCCGTCAGCAGTTCGTGGACCTTGCGCCGGTCGCGCATCGACGCTGGCCTGGCGGACTTCGGGTCGATGGCTGCCACACGGTCATGGATCAGCGTTAGCACGCGAACCTCCTGCAGGGCCCGGGAACGTACCCGCTCGTCCGCATCCTCCGCCCCTGGCGTCCACAGCGGATCGCGTACGCCCTTGGGAGGCAGCGCCAGACGCCAATCCGGTGCATCACGCTCGCTTCGCTCCTCCTCGGGTTGTTCCCCGGCGAGGGGAATGTCCCCGTAGGGGACAAGGGGAGCATTGGTTATCACTTGTCTATTGGGTGACACCATGTCACCTCTCTTCGGACAGGATGTCACCTCACCGGCTGGATCGCCTTGGGGTGACATTGTGTCAGGTGACACTGCGTCAGGTGACACTGCGTCAGGTGACGCCATGTCACCCCGCGCGCACTCCTTGCTCCGCGATGGTTCGGCTGTACTGGGTTTCGCTGGAACGTCCTTGCCTGCGTCGGTCTCGCCGGGATCGGTGATATCCTCCGGCTCGGTCTGCGCGCCCTTCATCACCACGTCCCACACCTTGGAACGATGCCCCCTGGGGATGGGCTCGTGGCTGCGGGGATTGCGCGCGGCCAGCTCCTGGTCACCCTCGCGCAAGTAGCCCAGCTCCTGCAAACGTTTCAACGCGCGCAGCACGGAACGGCGCGTGCAATGGCAATGTGCCGCGATGGTGTTGACCGACGGCCACGCGCCGCACCCGTCGTCGTAATACGCCCTTCGCGCCAGATACACCAACACGAACTTCTCCGACAGGCTCAGCCGCTCGTCCTGCAACTGCCACGCCCACTGCTCCGCCGGCCCGCTCATCGCGCATCCTCCTCGCGACCCCTGGCATCATGGAGCCGTTCGCCGATGCGGTCGCCCAACGCGGCCGCGCGGCACAACGCCCACACCGCCAGCAGACACACGACGATTGCGACGACGGCCACCGCCGCCACAGCCCGGCCCATCTCAGGCGCTCCGGCGACGACGGCGCGACGAGCGCGCGGGATGCAGCAGCACCGCCAGCAGGTGCGCGCGGGCGATCCGCACACGCAGCGACGGGATGGTTTTCATGGCTCCCGCCGCACGCGGGGCGGAAGCGATGGTAGGATTGGTCATTGCGATAACTCTCTTTCAATGGAGGGCGAATCCCGGGACTCTTGTCACTTGAATCGCTCGGAATCCCGCCCAAGGTTGTCGATCAGCCCCGCACCAAGTGCCAACACGGTGCGGAGCGCTTTCGTTTCCCATGTTTTTCCCGGCCCAGTTCGACCAGACCGAACCGGGGAGGCGGTCGTATTGCACAACCAAGCGTGCCGCCCATAGCATGGTGCGCACAAACCCCCAAGGGCACGCAAACGAAAGGAACGGACATGACCGGCAACACCACGGCAAGAACACAGGCCATCGAGCTGGCAGAACGCCTGCGTGAGGTCGCCGCATGGAACGTGCGACTGCACCTGGCCAAGGAAGGACTCGAACAGCAGACCCTGTGCGAGGCGGCCGGCGTGACCAAGGCCACCATATCGGCCAGAATGAACCTCGACGCCGCATGGGACCTCAACGCCATCGCGGCCGCGGCCGTCACCCTCGGCATGCCTCCGGCCGAACTGCTCGACGACACGCTGTACGACATCGTCAACAACGACGACACGAACACAAACGAAGGCAAAGGTGCATCGTTGGTGGCAGCGCTGACCTCGACGCTCCTGGCACGCCACATCGCCGGCAGGTGCAACCCGTTGAAAACAAAAGGCTCCTGCCGAATCACAATGATAGCGACAGGAGCAAACCGGTACCCCCAGAGAGAGTCGAACTCTCGTTGTCAGATTGAAAGTCTGGTGTCCTAACCGTTAGACGATGGGGGCGAACAACTTGAGCTACTTTAATGAAGGAATCGGTTTTATGCAAATCCGCGACACGCCCGTGTGTCGGACGTGCCGCAGATGCCCGCTTATCGGGAGACCGGTACTGCCTGATACGTGAAATCGTGAATCACTCGGCCGGCTGCCAGTCCCTTCTTTTCGAAGTTGGTGAGCACACGGCCCTCGAACCGTTCGGATTCCTTGAAGTCAGCGTGCGGCATATCGGCGGCCATGTCTGCGTTGCCCTTGCCCACGTGCTCCACAGGAAGACTGACGGTGACGCCTCCCAAGTTAGTCCAGCCATCAAGATGATCCATCACCTCGTGCACATGCAAGGCGTAATCCTCGATATCGGTGGCGATGCGCCACAGCCCGTTTTCGACCAGTGCGCGGTGGATGTCGTCCGACATGCCAACCTGAACGATACGGCGTTTATGGTGCTTCTTCTTGGGCCACGGATCGGGGAAGAACGTCCATACCTCAGCCACAGTGCCGGGCTCGGTGACCTTAAACAGTTCAGGCGCGTTGACCTGTGCCGCTCGGATATTGGGCAGCCCTTGCTTGCCCGCCAGCAGCAACGTGTGGGCCACGCCGGGGTCGTAAACTTCGAGCGCCAGAAAGTTCGTTTCGGGGTGGGCCGCCGCTGCGGCGACCACATTCTCGCCCTGGCCGGTGCCGATTTCCACAATGAGCGGGTTGTCGTTGCCCCAATGCTGTGCGACGAAATTGCGGTTGAGCGTCACGCCTTCGCGTACGTCCAGCAGATTGCCAGTGGTGATATCGAGCAGATACGTGTCGGCATAGTTGTCCCATGCGCGCTGCAGGCGGTCGTCAAGCCTTCCGGAGCGTCGCACGAAGGAGAGCACTTTGTGCAATGGGTGTGGATGCGTGGCGCTCGCATTATCGGTGGTGGCGTTGGCCACGCCGGCAGTCGTGGGGGTAGTTGTCGGGTCTGTCATATGTTCCTCGGAATGGTTGGAGCTGCCTGGAGTAACGTTGCGCGTCTCGCTCATGGTGTTGCTATTCATTTGGGTCGCTGATATGTTGCATCACTCACCATAGCAAGCCAGTTACCTAGAGGATATCTGCAATCGGCGGTGCCGGTCAGTGCGGGTCGCGAAATTACAGGTATTCACAACGAATATGCCAAGTGCCGGAAATGCTGCAATATCGCGAAACACGCCGTGGTTTGCGAGGTTGCTAATTTCATATAAGATATACATCTGTTGTCTGTCGCATGGCAGAAACAACATGGCCCCGTAGCTCAGTTGGTTAGAGCGCCGCCCTGTCACGGCGGAGGTCACCGGTTCAAGTCCGGCCGGGGTCGCTGGAATGGTTATGAAGCCCGGTTTTGTCCGGGCTTTCGACTGTTCACTGGCTCTGTAGCTCAGTTGGTAGAGCGAGCGACTGAAAATCGCTAGGTCAGCGGATCGATGCCGCTCGGAGCCACCACAGAAAAGCCTCGCATAATGCGGGGCTTTTCGTTGTTGCGAGGGGTGTCAGGCCTGCCACCATTGGCGCAACGGATACCACTTGCCGTCCGGGTGGCCCACACGGTCTGGCTTGGCGGCCAGGAACTGGTGGATTTGAATGCCGTCGAGCTCGAAGTTCAGGGCGCAGGCGGCCATATACATGCCCCACACCTTGGCACGCTCGAATCCGACCTGCTTGACCGCGTCATCCCAGTGCTCGGAGAGATTCTGGTTCCAGTGATGCAGGGTGAGCGCGTAATGCTGACGCAGGTTCTCCTGGTGCACCACGTTGAAACCGGCGTCATGAATGCATGATTCGATGAAGCCGGGCGCGCCGAGGTCGCCATCCGGGAAGATGTAGCGATCGAGGAATTCGTCGGTGCCGGGCTTGCCGTGTGGCTTGTCATGGCTGATGGTGATCTGGTGGTTCACCAAGCGGCCCATCGGCTTCAGCAGGCGGAACATCTCCTCGAAGTAGCTTTGGTAGTTCTTGACGCCCACGTGTTCCATCATGCCGATTGAGCAGATGCCATCGAAGTCATGCTCAGGCACCTCGCGATAATCCTGCACGCGTACCTCGGCCAGATCCTGCAATCCCTCACGGGCGATCCACTCGTTGGCGTATGCGGCCTGTTCCTTGGACAGCGTGACGCCCAGCGCCTTGATGCCGCGGCGGGCTGCGGTGATGACCATCGAACCCCATCCGCAGCCGATATCGAGCAGTCGTTCGCCTGGCTTCAGATCCAGCTTGTCGAGAATCAGGCGCAGCTTGTTGGCCTGTGCGTCTTCAAGGCTCATATGCTCGTTGTCGAACACCGCACAGGTGTAGGTCATGGACGGACCTAGGAAGTCGGCATAGAACTCGTTAGACATGTCGTAATGGAAGCTGACGGTTTCCGAATCGGCCTTTTCGGTATGTGGCATCAGGCCGCGCTTAATGCGGGCGAACTTGCTCGGTCCCTCGGTGGAAGGCACCGGCGGCTTCTTGAAGCCATGGCTGAGTATTCCTGCGGATACGCGGGCGATGGAAGCAGGAGTGGGCGGCTTGACGTACTTGGACAGGGAAATCAGCTTGCGCATGGCAGGGTACGGATCGGCATAGTCGATGCCTTCCACGTCAAAATCGCCCAGAATATACGCGCGCACAATACCGATTTCGTTCGGATGAGCGAGCAGCTGATACATGCAATTCGGGGTGGCGACGTTGACTTTCAGATCGGCGTCTGCCGGTCCGAAATGAGAGCCATCGAAAGCGTCGATGCGAACAGGAGTGGCGGGATCGAGAAATAGGGATGCCATCTCGCCGACCGTCATAGCCTTGCCGTTTGCCATTATCTACCTCATTCCACTACCTGTGATCACCCCAACTGCGACGTATCTTAGTCCTCTTCTAGAAGTAGAAAACGGTGAGCGAGTCATCTGATGACCCCGTTCGCGTTCGGCTGATGGAATTGGTCAGGTGCGCCCCGTGTGCCGGACTCCCTCGTTTCTTATCGCTGCGACTTATTGAGACAGAATCTCAATAAGCGCGGAATCGCCGTTTTTGACATTATTTTCAGCGTTGTTTTTTCAGCGTGTTTTCAGGTTAACGTTAACATTCGGAGTACACTGGAGAACCGTTGAACCGCTCAATGACAGAGTGACTCATCGGTTAATGAACGAGCTCAAAAGGAGAGCACTTATGGTCTATCGCATGATTTTCAACCAGACTGCATACTTCGGTCGCGGCGCCATCAAGGAGATTCCGGCTGTTGCCAAGCAGCATGGCTTCACGAAGGCGTTCATCGTCACCGACCCGGTGCTTCTGGAGACCGGCACGGCGGAGAAGGTCACCAAGGTTTTGGACGAGGCCGGCCTGCCCTATGAGGTGTTCTCCAACGTCAAGCCGAACCCGCCGGTCGAGTGCATCAAGGATGGCGTGGCCAAGTTCGCCGAATCCGGCGCCGACTTCCTGATTGGTCTGGGCGGCGGTTCCCCGCAGGATACCTGCAAGGGCATCGGCATCATCACCGCCAACCCGGAGTTCGCCGACGTGCTCTCCCTCGAGGGCGTGGCCGACACCAAGAACCCGTCCGTCCCGATCTTCGGCGTGCCCACCACCGCTGGCACCGCCTCCGAGACCACCATCAACTATGTGGTCACCGATACCGCCAACAAGCGTAAGTTCGTGGCCGTCGACCCGCATGACATCCCGATTGTCGCTTTTGTGGACCCGGATCTGACCGACTCCATGCCGCGCGGCCTGAAGGTGGCCACCGGTCTGGATGCCCTGACCCACGCCATCGAGGGTTACATCACCCCGGGTGCTTGGAGCCTGTCTGACTGCCTGTCCATGCAGACCATCCGCATGATTGCCAAGAACCTGGCCAAGTCCGCCGATGGCGATATCCCGGCCGGCGAGCAGATGGCCTACGCCTCCTACATCACCGGTATGGCTTACTCCAACGTCGGCCTCGGTCTGGTGCACGGCATGGCCCACCCGCTGGGCGGTCGTCTGGGCGTGGCCCACGGTGTGGCCAACGGTATTCTGCTGGCTCCGGTCATGGAATACAACAAGGACTTCACTGGTGAGAAGTACCGCGACATCGCCGATGCCTTCGGCGTTGAGGATGCCTACACCGGCGATCTGGAGAAGGTGCGTGAGGAGGCCGTGCAGGCCGTCCACAAGCTCACCGTGGATCTGAAGAACCCGACCACGATCTCCGAGGTCGGTGCCACCGAGGCCGATCTGGCTCCGCTGGCCCACGATGCCTTCAACGACGTGTGCACGCCGGGCAACCCGCGTCAGGCCACCGAAGAGGACATCCTGAAGATCTACACCTCGCTGATGTGATCTGCTGAATAGCGTTGCCCCCCGCTGGCGGGGCTGTCCGTCGGAGACGGACTGGGGGTGGTTGCGGTATTCCCGTAGCCACCCCCAGTCAGCTTTGCTGACAGCCCCGCCAGCGGGGGCAACGCTATATGCCCACTTATTTCTCGTGGCGCTCGTCATAGACCTCGTCAGTAGGCGTCTCGGCGTAGAGCTGCTTGCCTTCGGTCTCGGCCAGTTCCATCTGCTCGTTGATCCACGCTGCCTCAGCCGGATTGATGTCTGCAGTGTCCAGCACTTTCTGCCATACCGGATAGAACAGATGCATTGCTGGATACATGGCGGTGAAGAGAATTTCCGGCTTATGCTTGCGCCAATGCTGTGGATGCGCATCGAACGTGTTCTTGAATCGACGCATATAGTTCAGGAACGAACTGAGCGACGTATCCATGCGTCGAGCGCTCATCGCGGCAATCATGCGCGGCGAATATACGGTTTTCAGATCCTTGCCCAGCAGATGCAGCGAAATATCGATATCCTCATGCATCACGTCGGCTTTGTCCCGGCACACCTCGTTGGCGATCTGATGCCAAGCGGAAGCGCGCAAAGCCATATTCGAGCCGAACAGCAGCGGCTGGCCGCCGTCGGCTTTGTACATGCGTTTGCGCAGGGAATTGTCGCTCCTCAGGCCGAAGTGGCGTGAGGGCATATCGTAATACATCACCGGTCCGGTGGCGCCCATGGCCCCGGAATCCTCGGTGAAAATCCCGGAAACCACCTCAACCCAATCGGGGCGAATCATGCAATCGGCGTCAAAGCGTCCCAGCACATCGCCAGTGGCGGCGTTCAGGCCGAAATTGCGGGTGGGAATCAGCCCTTGCTCGTCGTTCTGGTGCAGCAGTTTGACCGGCGCCTCGGGATGTTCGGCAATGAACCGCTCCACGATTGCGCAGGTGTCATCCGTTGATCGGTTATCCACCACCAGTACCTCATACGGCATAACAGTCTGGCGTGTGGCGTTCAACAGACAATCGAGGATGCGTTCGGACTCGTTCCACGCGGGGATGATAATCGAAACGTTGAGCATATTCCCAACAATAGGAAAGCGGGTGTACTCCGCAGGGATGACTCGAGCTTCAAACCCACTCGCTACAATGGAGAGCCATGAGCGAAAGCGCGCGAAACACAGATAATGTAGGCACTGCCGAAACCGCAGCTAGTCCTGAAGACGAGAACCGTATCGATTTTGGTACCTTGTTCCCCTCTAGGGGCGATCCGCGCCGGCCTCCGGAATGGTTCGGTCGTGCATTGCTCTATGTGGCCATCGCCATCATCGTGTTCATGTTCTGCTGGCGCTCATGGGGCGACATCTCCTATCTGGTGCTGGACATCATCATCTCGCTGTTCGTGGCGCTCGCCATCGAACCGTTGGTTGTGGCGCTGGTGGCCCATGGCTGGAAACGCGGCGTGGCCTCGATGGTCAGCCTGGTGGGTGTGGCCGTGGTGGTGAGCGTTTTGTTCACCTTGTTCGGCAACATGTTCGTGCAGCAGATGATCGCCATGTTCAAAGGTCTGCCGGGCATGTACGAGCAGATACGTGAGTTCGTCGATCAGTACGCCACGTTTAAGATGCCGGAAATCAACAATCTTGGCACTGAGATTGTCAACAACATTCAGACTTCGTGGGTTACCGACTTTGCCGGTACCGCCATGAGCACTGTGGGTGGCCTGTTCTCCTTCTTGCTGAATCTCATGACCGTGGTGATGACCACGTACTACATTTCCGCCGCCGGCCCCAAGCTGCGCCGTTCCTTCTGCCAATGGCTGGCTCCCAGCACGCAGCGCCGATTCTTGCTGGTGTGGACTGTGGCCCAAGGCCAGATTTCATCCTTCCTGTTTTCCCGCTCCATCCTGGCGCTTATCAATGCCACGTGCACCGCAATTTTCCTGGAAATTCTGCATGTGCCCTATTGGCTGCCTCTGGCGCTCTTCTGCGGTGTGGTCTCCCAGTTCATCCCCACAGTCGGCACCTATATCGGCGGTGCGCTGCCGGTGCTGTTCGCTTGGGGTGATCGCGGCTGGGCATATGCCGTGGCTGTGCTGGTGTTCATCATCGTCTACCAGCAGATTGAGAACCTGATTCTTTCTCCGAGAATTTCCCAGCGCACCATGGATATCAATGCCGCGGTCGCTTTCCTCGCAGTGCTGGCCTTCGGTTCGCTGTTTGGTGCGTTCGGTGCTTTCCTGGCCTTGCCGGTCACCGCCTCCCTGCAGGCCATCTTCCGCGTCTACACCAAGCGGTATGACCTGATTGATTCGCCATTGATGAATGATCCCGAACCGGAGAAGAAGTCCAAGATCGTCGAGGCATCTGAGGCCTTCGGCGAGCATGTGCTGCAGCCACTGGGCGAGCATATGCCGCGTGCTGCCAAGGGGTCGACGAGTCGGGTGCCGATGAGCGAGGAGCTGCGTTTGCTGCAGGAGCAGATCTACGCGATTCCGGAGCACGGGGGAAGTGAAGACGATGGCGAAGATTCCGCCACGGTGGCTATCCCGAAGCGTGTGCTTTCGGCCAATGCCCGCAAGGGATTGCGCGGTACCGCTGCGGAAGATGATGACGATGAGCCGGATACCTCCGCCATTCCTCAGCGTCACACTTCCACTGGTGATGAGGCAGCCGCGTCCGATGCTGTACAACCTGAATCATCGTCAGACAATACGTCCGTATCGGACAACCCGAGAGCGGGGTGGCGCTGATGACATTGCTTACTGTGCTCGACATCCTATTGGTGATCGTCGGTGGAGCGGGCATGGTGTATCAGGGACTGTGCATTGTGATGTCCCTGTTTGCCAAGCCCGTGCGTTTCCCCGACGCGCCCATGACCAACCGTTATGCCGTGCTGATCTCCGCGCGCAACGAGGAGAACGTCATCGGCAATCTCATCGACTCGATTCAGGCGCAGACCTATCCCACCGGCCTCATTGATATCTGGTTGGTGGCGGATAACTGCACCGACAACACCGCTGAAGTGGTGCGTGCCCGTGGATGCCATGTGATTGAGCGGCATAACCTTGAGCTGGTTGGCAAGGGGTATGCGTTGACCTATCTGCTGAACCATATGCTCGATACCGGCGCGGCAGATGACTATGAGGCCTACTTTGTGTTCGATGCCGACAACAAGCTCGACAAGCATTACTTCGAGGAAATGAACAAGGCGTTCTGCTCGGGCTTCAGGATTCTGACCAGCTACCGCAACTCGGTGAATTTGGCTGATAACTGGGTTTCCTCTGGCTCGGCGCTGTGGTTCATCCGTGAATCGCGATTCCTGTCCAACTCGCGCATGATTCTGGGATCCTCTTGCCACGTGGGCGGTACCGGATTCATGTTCTCCCGTGACGTGATGAAGCGCAATCGTGGATGGAAGTTCCATCTGCTTACTGAGGATCTCGAATTCACCATGGATTCGATTCTGCATGGCGACCGTATCGGCTACTGCGGCAACGCAATTCTGTACGACGAGCAGCCTGTCACCTTTGCGCAGAGCTGGCGTCAACGACTGCGTTGGAGTAAGGGATTCCTGCAGGTGTTCCGCTATTACGGTCCGGCCCTGCTCAAGCGAGCGGTGCGAGAACGCGATTTCTCCTGCATTGATTTCACTTTGATGTTGTGCCCGTTCACCGTGCTGGGTGTGATTCGCGTCATTATGGGTGTGCTGTTTGCCGCCTTTGGCTTTGTGAGCTGGCCGAGCCAGCTGCAATCGTTGCTTGGCTGGTCGAACGGTATCGTCACGTCGGTGCTTGGTCTGATGGCGTTGGCCGCCTTGACCATCATCGTTGAGCGCGATCAGATTGGTGCCTCCAACAAGGAGCTGCTCGCCTACGTGTTGAGCTTCCCTATTTACATGTTGAGCTATGTGCCGATTTCATTCCAGGCCATCTTCGCCAAGGTCCAGTGGAAGCCCATCGCGCATAAAGGCTGATGAGTTCCAGCGGAGCAAATCAACCAATTGCCCAAGGTTTTGTTTTGTTGAGGGCTTGTTAGTGGGACAAGGCGTCGACTAACTGGAGATTTTGCTTCGCTAGTTGGGTCTCAGCGGGGCAAAACATCGAGTTATTCGACAATATGCTTCGCTGGGAGGCCGTCAGCGGGGTGATTCGACTAGTAACCCGTGGTTTTGCTTCGTTGAGGGCTCGTCAGTGGGGCAAGACATCGATTGACTGGAGATTTTGCTTCGCTGGGAGGCTGTCAGCGGGGCAAAATCTTGGGTGGCTCGCAGAATTACCTCACTGAAAGTTTGTCAGCGGAGCAAAAGCTTGATTGACTTGTGGTTTTGTTTCATTGAAGGTTCGTCAATAGGGCAAAATATCGATTTACTGGGGGCTTTGCTCTGCTGAAGGAGTAGAGTGGGTGTATGAACTTAGACAATATCCAGGGGAATGCCGAATTTCAATCTGCGATGAGGCCTGGAGACGCACCTGCTCAGCCGCCGATGATGCCGCAACAGCCACAACCGCAGGCATGGCCGCCGAATCCGACTGCCGCGGTGTCGATTCGTGGCCTATTTAAACGTTTCGACCAGAAGATCGCAGTCAACGGGCTTGCGCTCGACATCCCAATTGGTTCGTTCTATGGGCTTGTAGGCCCGAACGGTGCCGGAAAAACCACCACGCTTAACATGGTGACCGGTCTGTTGGTGCCGGACGCTGGCACCGCCATGATTCTGGGCCACGACGTGTGGAGCGATGTCAACACCGCCAAACGCATGATCGGCGTAATGCCGCAACCCGATCAGATATTCGATCGTCTCACCGGCCTGCAGCTGCTCATCTACTCCGGCATGCTACGCGGCATGAGCCGTGAGGAGACCACTCGCCGCGCGAAAGACCTCCTGAATGCTTTCGATTTGGCCCAGGCCGCCAACACTATGGTCACCGATTATTCGGCCGGCATGACCAAGAAAATCTGTTTGGCCTCCGCGATGATTCACAGCCCATGTATTCTGGTGTTGGATGAGCCGTTCGAGTCCGTGGACCCGGTATCTAGCGCCAACCTCAAAGACATTCTGGTCGAATATGCACAAACCGGCGGCACGGTTATCATTTCCTCGCATGTGATGACACTGGTCGAGAAGATGTGCACGCATGTGGCTGTGATTAACAACGGCATGGTGTGCGCGGCCGGCACGGTGGACGAGGTTGCCTCCGGCGAAGAGCTTGAAGACCGCTTCCTGCAGTTGGTTGGTGGACGCCATGAAGCGGCACATCTCGCATGGCTCGATGGTGGTCTATCGCATGATGGTCAGCCGGCAGTACAGCCCAATCAGCCGGCAGCGCAGCCTGTTGCGTCCACGCAATCAGCATCGCAACTCGTCCAATCAACCCCGCTTCAGTCCTTCACTCAGGAGACAGTTCAGCCTCATCCTGATATTGTCGGCGGCTCGAGTAGCGCAAGCAATGCGGACAATGCAGACAACGAGGCCCGGTAATGAGTACCGCAATCACTCTGGTCCGACTGCGTTGGGCGCTCACCCTCGCGGCGCTGCGCAAATCGGTATGGCAGACGGTTGCCTACGTTCTTTCCGCAATATTCGCCGCTGGCACCATTATCGGGACCGGTATACTCGCATGGTTCGTCGGTATGCTCCCGCCTTCCACCATGGACTCGGACGGCTATCCGCTCAACATTCTCGGGCCGGGCGGCATCGTCAACATGGTCGCCGTGCTGGTCGGTGCGACAATCACCGTATTCATCGGTTTGATTCAGCTCATGATGTTGGGCGAAGGGTCCACCATGAGCCCGCGCAAATTCGCACTCTACGGTATTGCAGATCGCAATTTGCAATTCGGCCTGCTGCTTTCTGGCTTATCCGGGCTCCCCGCCATCACAGGTGTGATTTCCTTGATGCTCTGGTCGCTGGCTTACCGTGCCATGGGCCCGGCAGTGGTGATCGCCGAGCTCGTTGCCGCACCGCTCGCCGTCATCACAATGATGAGCATTTCCAAAATGCTGATCGCCTTATCTACCACACTGGTGACCAGCAAACGAGGCAAAAGCACATTCTATATTGTGATTGTTCTCCTGTTCGTGGTGATTTGCCAGCTGCCGAATATTCTGGTTAATTCCGGCATCGCGTTCGGGCTTGATCCATCCGCATGGAGCGCCACCGCGGCGGTCATGGCATGGACCCCGTTCGGCGCGGTATTCCAATTGCCGTTCGATGTGCTGTCTGGTGCATGGTTGCCAGCGCTCGCGCGCATCGCCATATTGGTGGTTGCATGGGTTGTGTGCTTCGCTGTGTGCACATGGTGCCTGCGTCGTGAACGCCTGACGGTTGGAGTCGCTGGGCAGAGCGCAACCGTGAAAGGCGTCGGCGCATTCTCACGGATGCCCGATTCCACGTCCGGCGCGATTTCCGCACGCGTGCTCACCTACTTGAAGCGGGACCCACGTCAGGTCATGATCTTCGCCATGCCGGTGCTGTTCATAATTATCTTTGCCTTCCAGGCGCACGGTATACACGCAATCGTCTGGCAGTCGATGATTTGGTGCGGATGGTTCATGTCCATTGTGGAAAGCAATGGTCTTGCCTACGATGGCCGCGGTTTCACCATGGAGGTCATCGCTGGTGTGCGTGGTTGGGCCGATAGGCTCGGCCGAGTGCGAGTCTATGTCGGCATCATGGTCGTCTACATGGCATTATTGTATGTGGGCTGCGTAGTGATAGTCGGCGTGACTGCTGGGCGCTGGGCTCAGCCGGACGATCTCATCATCGGGTTGTTCTTCCTTGCCGTGGGCCTAGGTGTGGGCTTCAGCAGTCTTGGTGTGGCTGAGATAACCTCCTGTGTGCTCATGTATCCCGTGGCGTCAATGGACAAGCCGTTCTCCTCGCCGCAAGGCCGAGCGATGGCTCAGGGCTTCTTCCCGTTCGTCTATATGCTTGGCAGCATGCTGCTGATGCTGCCCACGGGTATCGCCGCCATCGTGCTGCTCGTCATCCATGCGGGGATCGTCGGCTGGCTGGTGATTATTCCGGTCGCATTAGCCAACGGCATCGGTGTTCTGGCGCTTGGGACATGGCTGGGCGGTAAGCTGTTGGAGGCGCGAATACTGTCGATCGTGAGCACGCTCGATTCATTCGCATCACTACAGAAATAACCGACCCGTGAGATAGGGAGTCTGATGACGTCCACTGCGATGTCACGTCGCCAACGGCGTGGAGTGGCGAATCATAGCGCGCGCCGATCCGTCCGACGCACGATTACCGTAATCATCTCCGTGCTGATAACGATTGCGCTATTCGCGGGCTACTGCATTGCAGATGTGTACGATGTCATGCCTGGTATGCTCACCCTCAAACCGGTCGACGCCCCCACTTTCGCTGACCCCGTTTCGGCCAAGCAAGGCGGCACCATCGCCGGTTCCCTTGACACTACCAAGACTATCGACGCCGCGGCTGCGGGCGAAGTGATGAACGAGCTGCTGGCGGCTGAAGGCGTGGGCTCTGATGTTTCGGTGGTGGTCGAGGATGCCCGGGGCACTGTCGCCGCCGAGCACGAGTCAGGCACGCCGCGCGAACCCGCATCCACTATGAAGACGCTTACCGCGCTCGCGGCATCATCCACGTTGAACATGGCCGCCACGTTGGACACGCAGGTGTTTCTTACCCAATCTGATACCGGCAGCGACACGGTGACGCTCAAAGGCAATGGCGACATGCTGCTGTCTGCCGGCGATTCCGATGCCGACCATATTAACGGCCGTGCCGGGCTGAACACTCTTGCGCAGGCCACGGCTGCGGCCCTTGCGCAACGCGGTATCACCACGGTGCACGTCAACTACGACGACACATTATTCGGCGATTCCCGCATACCCACGGGCCTGCGCAACGCCGATGGTGGCGTGCTCGGCGAATACACCACGTATTTCACATCGGTATCATCCATGGCCATCGATGGCGGGCGTCAATATTCCGACAGCATGCCCGCGCCCGCCAACCCGGATGACTCGGCCGGATACCCTGAACTATCGCAGCACACTGCAGCGGACGTCGCCGCGACGTTCTCCGGTCTGCTGCAACAGCATGGCATCACCGTGGAGGCGGAGCCGGCGGCACACGCCGCCCCTCAGGGCGCAAACCCCATAGCTTCGGTAAGCTCCGCAACGTTGTCCGAAATCCTGGCGTTCATGTTGCGTCATTCAGACAATACCTTGGCCGAGGAGTTTGGCAGACTCACCGCACTGGCACGCTCGGAGAACAACAGCCCGGAAGGCGCCACCAAAGCGGTGCGGACAGTGCTTGGCAACCTCAAAATCGACATCAACGGTCTTACTATGGCCGACTGCTCGGGTCTGTCTCCTGGCTCTCAGCTGACCGTGCGCACATTGGCCGCCGTGCAGCAGCGTAACCTGACGGTCGGCGATGGAGCCCCTGCGGCCGAAGGATTATCGGTTGCTGGTCTGGTCGGTTCGGCGCGGAAGCGATACACCAGTGATGATGTCGCCGGCTTGCTTCGCGTCAAAACCGGTAGTTTGGATACGGTCACCTCGATGGCCGGCAATGTGTCCCGTACGCATGGGGGAGCGTTGTCTTTTGCGGTGGTGATTAACAATCCTGCGGATTACTGGGCCGCGAGCAATGCCATCAGCGCATTCATCACTAAGCTGGCCGAGCTGTGATGGCCGAACGGTAACGGTAAGGCGGGTGATGAGGCATGGCATATTCGGCTCGATTGCGTAAGGCGATTGGTGCCGTCCGGCTGGCATTGGAATCGGCCGGATTAGGGATGCAGTCGCCCGAATTTGCCCGGCATGGTGAGCACCAGGCGGCCCCCGACGCGCCTTTGGTGCTGGTCGCCTGCTCGGGTGGGCGTGATTCGATGGCGCTGGCCGCGGTTTGCCGAATTGTCTGCGCTAGTCTTGGTTTGCGGTGCGGTGCGGTGATCGTGGATCATGGTTTGCAGTCAGGCTCCGATCGGGTGGCGACTTTGACCGCTGAACGATGCCGCGATTGTGGCCTTGCCCCGGTTGCTGTTCGTACAGCCAGCGTGCATGTGCAGGGCGAAGGCGTCGAGGCTGCCGCCCGTGAGGCACGGTATGGGGAATTGTGCGGTGCGGCACGCGAGCTGAATGCCGCTGTGGTGTTGCTGGCTCATACATTGGATGACCAGGCGGAAACGGTGCTGATCGGGCTGTTGCGCAGTGGCGGCGTTGATGCGCTGGCCGGTATGCCGCAGGTAATGCACCGCGACGGCATCATGTTTCTCAGACCGCTGATCGGCGTTTCTCGAGCCGAAACCACCGGCATCTGCGAGGATTTGAATATTCATTATTGGGACGATCCCACCAACGGCGATGATGTGGATGGCGAGCTGCCGCGAGACTACCCGCTCCGCTCACGTATCCGGCATGACCTGTTGCCGGCGATCGAGCGGTTCGCCGGTGCCGATGTGACGCAGCATATCGCCAACGGCGCACGATTGGCGAGACTGGACAAGGAGTATCTGGATCAACAGGCGGATAAGACCATGATCGAAGCCCTTGGCAGCACCCTGAAAACGGCGGAATCACAAGGAACCTCCGTTGCCGGCATGACGGACAAGTCGAATGATCTGGAGCGAGAACCCAGCTTGGTCATTGCCGTCAAACCGTTGCAATCGACACATGAGGCAATCCGTCTTCGAGCCATCGCCCATGCGCTCTCCCGGGCTGGTATCAGCGCAAGTTCCGCGCAAATCGAGGCCATCAATCGCCTGGTCGTCGACTGGCATGGTCAGGGGGCGGTCGCACTTCCCAGCGGATATTCAGCAAAGCGCCAGAAACACGTCATTCGCGTGTGCCAAGATAGAGCCCATGCGAATCGCTGACGTTGAGGAAGATATTGACCACGAGCTGGTCAGCAGAGAACAGATCGATGCCAAAATCCATGAGGTCGCCGCGCGGGTAAGTGACGATTATCGTGGCAAGGACCCACTGCTGGTTGCCGTGCTGAAGGGGGCCGTGAACACGCTGGTCGAGTTCAGCCAGGCCATGAGCATCCCTGTGCAGATTGATTTCATGAGTCTGTCCAGTTACGGTTCGGGCACAGTATCCAGTGGTGAGATTACGGTTCGTCAGGATTTGTCCGCAGATGTTCGCGGACGGCACATTGTGATCGTAGAGGATATTGTTGATTCAGGACGCACGCTCGCGTGGCTGGTCGAGGAGCTGAAACGTCGTGGCGCCGCCTCCGTGGAGGTGTTTGCTCTGCTGAGCAAGCCTTCCCGCCGAGAGGTGGACGTGGATGTGAAGTACGCCGGCTATGAGATTCCGGATGAGTTCGTGGTCGGCTTTGGTCTCGATTACGACGAACGCTACCGCAACCTCGACTCGATCGCGGTCCTCAAGCCGTCCGTTTACCAAGGAGTGCAAGCATGAGTTTCCCCCAGGGGCCCGGTTCGGGCAACGGGAATAACCCGAACTCGAACAATAACCGCAACAACGGCAACCCATTCAACAACCCGTTCAACCGCGGCAACGACAACAATGGCCGTAAGAACGGCAATGAGAACAAGCCGGTCTGGCAGTCGCCGTGGTTGTGGGGCGCGGTACTGGTGATTATGGTCGTGCTGATGTTCCAGATGTTTGCTGGCAGCGGCACCAAAACCATCGACACCAAAGACGGCTTTGCGCTGTTGAACCAGGGTAAAGCCACCTACGCCGAAATCACGGATAACAAGCAGGTAGTCCGTCTTGAGCTCAAGAACGACTATTCCAAGAAGGATCCGGACACCGGCAAGGTGACCAACTACGGCAAGAACGTTCAGTTCTACTACACCTTTGCGCAGGGCGCTCAGGTGGCCAAGGCCGTGGAGAACGGTGATTTGTCCAAGGGCTGGACCTCCAACATCGAGCAGACCAGCATGATGAGCTACCTCATCACCTCTATTCTGCCGTTCATCATCTTCTTCGCCTTGTTCTGGTTCCTGATGAGTCGCATGGGCGGTGCCGGTGGCATGCTCGGCATGGGCGGCAAGAAGAACAGCGGCAAGCTGCTCGAAGGTCAGACCCCCACCACCAAGTTCGCCGATGTGGCCGGCGAGGACGAGGCCGTGGCCGAGGTGGAGGAAATCAAGGACTTCCTCAAGGATCCGTCCAAGTACAAGGCATTGGGCGCTCGCATTCCGCGCGGCGTGCTGCTGTATGGCCCTCCTGGAACCGGTAAGACGCTGCTGGCCCGAGCCATCGCAGGCGAGGCCGGCGTGCCGTTCTACTCGATGGCCGGTTCCGACTTCGTCGAGATGTTCGTCGGACTCGGTGCCTCCCGCGTGCGTGACCTGTTTGACGAGGCCAAGAAGAACGCTCCCGCCATTATCTTCATCGACGAAATCGATGCCGTGGGTCGCAAGCGTGGCTCCGGCATGGGTGGTGGCCATGACGAACGTGAGCAGACGCTGAATCAGCTGCTCGTGGAGATGGATGGTTTCGACAACGACACTAACCTCATCATCATCGCCGCGACCAACCGTCCCGACGTGCTTGACCCCGCCCTGCTGCGCCCGGGTCGATTCGACCGTCAGGTAGGCGTGGCCGCACCCGATTTGGAAGGCCGTGAGGCGATCCTGAAGGTGCATGCCAAGGGCAAGCCGTTCGTGCCGGATGTCGACCTGCACATGGTCGCCGTGCGTACCCCGGGCTTCACTGGTGCCGACTTGGCCAATGTGCTCAACGAAGCTGCCCTGCTGTGCGCCCGCGCCGGTGCCCAGCTCATCGACAACCGTGCCATTGACGAGGCCATTGATCGTGTCCAGGCCGGTCCGAAGCGCAAGTCCAAGGGCATGGCCCTGGAAGAGCTGCGCAACACCGCATACCACGAGGGTGGCCATGCTCTGGTGGCCGCCGCCCTGAACAACACCGATCCGGTGACCAAGGTGACGATTCTGCCGCGCGGCCGTGCACTCGGCTACACCGCCGTGATGCCGACCTCCGACCGCTACTCGCAGTCGCGCAACCAGCTGCTCGACCAGATGGCCTACGCTATGGGCGGCCGTACTGCTGAGGAGATCGTGTTCCACGATCCAACCACCGGTGCCTCGAACGATATCGAGAAGGCCACGAACATCGCCCGCACCATGGTGATCGAATACGGGTTCTCCGACAAGCTCGGTGCCATCAAGTGGGGCGACGACGATGACCAGACCACCGTGATGGACGGTCTGCAGCCGCGTAAGTACTCCGATCGCACCGCCGAGGTGATTGATGACGAGGTGTTGAAGCTCGTGGAAACCGCGCATACCGAAGCGTGGACCATCATCAACGAGAACCGCGATATCCTCGACGAACTGGTTCGCCAGCTGCTGGTCAAGGAAACGCTCAACGAGAAGGAGCTCGCGGAGATCTTCGCACCGATCAAGAAGGCTCCGGTCCGTCCGGTGTGGCTGTCCAACGAACGCCGCCCCGACTCCGATAAGCCGCCGGTGGAGATTCCCGACAGTCTCAAGCGTTCAGTCGGTATGAAGACGGAAGAGTGATTCGATGACTGTTCAGCCCGATCCGGCATATGGTTTCGTCCGTATGCCAGATCGGGCCGACGTCGTTGTAAAGCCGGTATCAAGGGAGAGATGAAGATGAACGAATATATAGAATCTTGCCCCCGCTGGCGGGGGCTGGCGGCGCAGCCGACTGGGGGTGGTTCTGGGGCCGAAAGTCGCCAGCGGGAGGAATCCTCATACGACGAAGGAGGCGTGCGTCAGGCAGTACGCCTGTTCCTGAAGTCGATCGGTGAGGATCCCGAGCGCGAGGGACTGGTGGAGACACCCGACCGCATCGCCCGTGCCTGCCGTGAGCTGTTCGCCGGCCTGCAGGCCTCGCCGGCCGATGTGCTGGAGAAGCATTTCGATGTGGATACCGACGAGCTGGTGCTGGTCAAGGACATCGAACTGTATTCGGTATGCGAGCATCATCTGCTGCCGTTCCACGGCGTGGCCCATGTGGGCTATATTCCGGCCAAGGATGGGGTGATGGGCTTGAGCAAGCTGGCCCGACTGGTCGAGGTGTATGCCCGCCGTCCACAGGTGCAGGAGCGCTTGACCCAGCAGATCGCCGATGCACTGGTCGAATATGCGGGCGCGCGTGGCGTGATTGTGGTGACCGAATGCGAGCACCTGTGCATGTCGATGCGTGGCATCAAGAAGTCCTCCGCCCGTACAGTGACCTCCGCGGTGCGTGGCCTGCTGCGCAACCCCGCCACCCGAGCCGAGGCCATGAGCCTGATTCTGGATAAATAGTGGAGGAGACAAGCTCCTTCTGATGAGGGAGCTGGCAGCCGTAAGGCTGACTGAGGGAGAGACCTCATCAATAAATTGGCCGCCTGCTGGCGGGGGCTGGCGGCGCAGCCGACTGGGAGTGGTAAACCACAGCCCGACCACCCTCAGTCGGCCCGTGGCTGGGCAGCTCCCACCAGCAGGAGCAGAAAAGGAACACAATGACTGATTTGCAAGCATTGCACGACGCATCGCACACCATGGTGATGGGCGTGCTCAATATCACCGAGGACTCGTCCTCGGACGGCGGCCTGTGGTTGGACCCGGCCAAGGCCGCACAACATGGTCGCGATATGATGGCCGCCGGCGCCGACATCATCGACATCGGCGCCGAATCCACGCGTCCCGGTGCCAAGCGAGTGTCTGAGGAGGATGAACTGGCCCGCATCACCGGTGCCGTCAACGCGCTGATTCCGGCCGGTGCGGTGCTGTCCATCGACACCACCCGCGCGTCCGTGGCCGCAGCGGCTCTGGATGGGGGAGCGCAGATCATCAATGACGTCTCCGGAGGTACGCTGGACGCGAATCTGCCTCATGTGATTGCCGACCATGACTGCCTGTATATCGTGCAGCACTGGCGTGGCTGGCTTGCCGGATCCAAGGGGGCGAACCCCGATCAGGACACTTCCGTATACGAGCATGGTGTGCTGACCGACGTCCATGACGAACTCATGCGCCAGGTTGACGGTGTACTGGCCGCTGGAGTCAAGCCGGAACGCATCATCATTGATCCGGGTCTGGGCTTTTCCAAGCCCAGCATTGAGCACAACCTGCCGCTGCTGACGGGCCTCGAGACCTTCCGCGGCACCGGATACCCGGTACTGATTGGTCAATCGCGCAAACGCTTTATTTCGGCGATGCTCACCGAGGCCGGTGCAGTCGGCGAGGACGGGCCGACCATGGCCCAGCGCGATGATGTGACTGCTGCGCTGTCGGCTCTCAGCGCCGAACATGGCGCATGGGCCGTACGTGTGCATGACGTGGCCAAGAGCCATGCCGCCGTCATAGCCGGCAACATCTGGCGCCAGTATCTCTCGTAGAAAGCAGCATTATGGATACCATCACACTTACCGGCGTGCATGCCAATGGCACCCACGGCGTGCTCGCCTTTGAACATGAGCGGCCGCAGACGTTCGTCGTGGATGCCACGCTGCATCTTAATCTGACGAGGGCCGGCCAATCCGATGATCTCAACGACACCATCGACTATGGCCGTGTGGCCAAAGATATCGTCGCCGTCATCGAGGGGCCTCATGTGGGCCTTATCGAACGGCTCGCTCAGCTCATCGCCGATCGTATTCTTGCCGATGCACCGGCTGTGATGCAGATTGACGTCACCGTGCATAAGCCGCATGCGCCGATCGTCGTGGCGTTCGATGATGTGTCCGTCTCCATTACTCGGGTGCGTGATGGGGCTTGCGGCGATGCGGAACAAGCTTTGTCGGAGCAGCTGCATGAACCGGCTTCGTCGGTGGTTTCCCCCGTCATCCCTTCCATGCATAGCGCAGTGGTGGCGCTGGGTGGCAACGTGAGTGAGGTGGAATCCACGCTACGGGCCGCAGTGCGGGAGATCGACGCACTGCACGGCACGCAGGTGACCGGTATTTCTCCGCTGTACCGTACTGCCGCATGGGGTATGGCCGATGGCACGCCGGACTTCCTGAATGCCGTAGTGGAGCTGGAGACTGAGATGGGCAGCCATGAGCTGCTTGCCGCATTGCAAGGCATTGAGGCGGATCATGGCCGTATCCGCGAGAACCATTGGGACTCCAGGCCTTTGGATCTTGACATCATCGATTATGACGGCATTACCAGCGCCGATCCCGATTTGGCGTTGCCTCACCCGCGTGCATGGCAGCGTGCTTTTGTGCTGGCTCCATGGGCCGCGCTCAATCCCAATGCCAAGCTGGCAGGTGCGCACGGCGGACCGGTGGCCAGTTTGTTGGCGGTCGCTCCAGACCGCAATGCCGTGCAGCTGGAAAGCGAAGATTGGATGCTGAGCAGCCACGCGGGCAAGAAGGAATCTGCCCCTGCTGGTTGGGGGTTGTCGGCCGGCGCACAAGAAGACCACCCTCAGTCTCGCTTCGCAAGCCAGTTCCCGCCGGCGGGAACGGATGAGAAACCCGTCTCGCGCAAGGCGATTGTTTCGTTGGATTCGGCATCGCATGATGCGGAAAAGATATTCCGCGAAACCATCGTCTCGCTTGACAGTGTGCCCGGCAATCAGGTGCAGGGCATTTCCCCGCTGTACCACGTCAGTCATTTTGATGGTCCGGACGCCATGAGCGCGGTGGTGCAACTCGAAACCAAACTGCCTGCGGCAGACCTGATTGCCGTGTTGGGCAGTATCGAGGCCGCTCATGATTTGGCGGTCGATCTTGATTTGGTTGATATGGAAGGCGTGACCTCCGACGAGCCGAATTGCAGTGTTCCTTGGCCTTCTGCGCACAGCCACGCATCGGTGTTAGCCCCTTGGCTAGACATGGATCCTGATGCCATGCTGGGAGGCGATCCTGTGTCCTTCCTGCTGGCTATGGCGCCGGATGCCGGTCAGGTCGGACTGCTGTCTGACAACTGGGTGATGCCGCAGCAGTGATGCGAGACGCGTCCTCTGATGCAATCATGCTGCGAGCGTGAATCAGGTTCAACCGGTAGGGTGGACGTGGAGTACAAGATAAGGAGGCCGGACGTGAAAACACGACGAACGCCATGGTGGCAGTATGTGATCGGTACCGGACTTGGCCTGTTGGCCGGCACCGGTCTGGCTTCCTACGGCGAAAGTTCAGGGTTGTCGCTGATTGGTGCGCCATGGATTGTGACCGGGTTGCTGGCCGTGCTGGGCATCATCGTGCTGGTAATGGCCTTGCAGGTGCATAAATACGCCAATACCGATCCCAAGAAGCGCCCGCACAGCTTCATCAACCCCACCATCGCCGTGTATACATTGGTACTGGCCAAGGCGTTGGGTCTGGCAGGTGCGGGGCTTGCCGGTTGGTACGGCGGCCAAATCCTGATGAGCATCGGTCATATCGAGGCGGAGTATTATTCCCAGGCCATCACCGAATGCGCGATTGCTGCCGCTGTGTGCATCGCCGATATGATTATCGGCATACTGGGCGAATGGCTGTGCCAATTACCGCCGAACGAGGGGCCGGAGAATCCCAAAATGAAAGAGACCAAGCGTCGCCGTGATATGGCTCAGGCATACCGGCAATAAGCCCTTTATCCGTGCAACGGTCCTCCTTCCGCTTCTAGAAAGAGGACCGTTGCAATAATAGTCAGACGAGACTCGTCTACTTCTGCGGCACGCGGACCATGGCTTCCTGCGCGATGGCCGCCACCAGTTCGCCGGATCGCGCATACACCTTGGCAATGCCCAGGCCGCGGCCGTGTGCGGCAATCGGGGTGTCCTGCACATACAGGTGCCATTCGTTGATGTCGATATCGCGATACCACCACATCGAGTGGTCGATGGAAGCGTATGAGATGCCCGGTGTGGAAATCGACAGCCCGGCTCGGCGCAGCACCGGTTCCATCATTACCTGATCGCATCCGAGTGCCAGCATCGCGCGGTGCATGACTTGCGACACATCGACATGGCCGTCGGCCTTCATCCACACCATCTGCTTGCCGGAATCATGCTCAGCGGAATCCTTATCGGCTCGCAGCATCACGGTGGGTGTCACGTGGCGAATATCAAATGGCGACTTTTCGGCGTAGTAATTGGCGAACGGCGACTTCTCGGCGAACGGTTGCATAAGCTCCTTGGCGGAGGTCAGCATTTCAGGATCAGGTAGGTCTTCAGGCATCGGATCGGCGAACTCCACGCCTTCCTGATCGGTTTCCTGGAAGGAGGCGATAGCAGTCAAAATCGATCCTTCGGCTTGGGTGACATTGACACGGCGAGCCGAGAACGAGCGGCCGTCGCGCAGGTTCTCCACGTCGAACAGCAGATCTTGCCGAATATCGCCGGCGGCGATGAAATAGCCATGCACCGAGTGTGGCAGGCGCGATGCGTTGACGGTTTTGGATGCGGCGACCACCGACTGGGCGATGACCTGGCCGCCGTAAACGCGGCCGGTGGGGAAGTACATGCTTTCGCCGTTGATATAGGTGTGATTGCGGTAAGCGGAAGGCTCACCCAACTTCAACACTTTCACCAGATGATCCAGCGGAGTGACGGCGGTCGCCTGAGCCATAGTGTTCCTCGATTCCTGTTCGATATTCGGTTTTTATTATTCCAACGTATGGTTGGCAGTCTATTCGGCGAGGGTTAAGAGTTTCAGGAGCGAAATGTAACGAGCCTGTTTGGAAGGTAAACGGCCGGTTATGCACAGCTATAGGAAAACCGCCCCTTTCAGGACGGTTTTCGATGAATACAGGCAATATGCCTTGTTCTCAGGTTAGCTGTGGGCTTAGCCGCGCACGAGCTTCTTGTGCAGACGGTGCGGACGGGCCGCGTCCTCGCCGAGGCGAGCCACCTTGTTCTCCTGGTAGGCCTGGAAGTTACCTTCGAACCAGTACCACTTGGCCGGGTTGTCGTCATCGCCCTCCCACGCGAGGATGTGCGTGGCAACGCGGTCGAGGAACCAACGGTCGTGGGAGATCACCACGGCGCAGCCCGGGAATTCGAGCAGTGCGTTTTCGAGGGATTCCAAAGTCTCGACGTCCAAATCGTTGGTGGGCTCGTCGAGCAGCAGCAGGTTGCCACCCTGCTTCAGGGTCAGGGCCAGGTTCAGACGGTTGCGCTCACCACCGGAGAGCACGCCGGTCAGCTTCTGCTGGTCGGCGCCCTTGAACCCGAAGCTGGCCACGTAGGCGCGGGTCGGCACTTCCACGCCGGCCACTTCGATGAAGTCGAGGCCTCCGGACACCGCCTCCCACAGGTTCTTGTTCGGATCCAGGCCTTCGCGGTTCTGATCCACGTAGCTGATCTTGACGGTATCGCCGATCTTCAGTTCACCGCTGGTGAGCGGCTCGAGCCCCACGATGGTCTTGAACAGCGTGGACTTACCCACGCCGTTCGGGCCGATCACGCCGACGATGCCGTTGCGCGGCAGCGTGAAGGACAGGTCGTCGATGAGCACGCGCTCGCCGAAGGCCTTGTGAATATGCTTGGCTTCCAGCACGGTGGAGCCCAGACGCGGACCGGCCGGGATCTGGATCTCGGAGAAGTCGAGCTTCTTGTTGTTGCGTGCCTCATTCTCCATCTGGTCGTAGCGTTCCAGACGTGCCTTGTTCTTGGCCTGACGGGCCTTGGGGGAGGAGCGCACCCAGTCGAGCTCGTTCTTCAGGCGCTTGGCCAGCTTGGCATCCTTGGCGCCCTGAATCTCAAGACGCTTGGCCTTGGTCTCGAGGTACGTGGAGTAGTTACCCTTGTACGGGTACAGGTGGCCGCGGTCGACCTCGCAGATCCACTCGGCCACGTTGTCCATGAAGTAACGATCGTGGGTGACGGCAATGACGGCACCCTTGTACTGGTGCAGGAACTGCTCCAGCCACAGGATGGATTCGGCATCCAGGTGGTTGGTGGGCTCGTCGAGCAGCAGCAGGTCTGGAGCCTCGAGCAGCAGCTTGCACAGAGCCACACGGCGGCGCTCGCCACCGGAGCACACGTTCACTGGGGTATCCGGGTCCGGGCACTGCAGAGCGTCCATCGCCTGCTCGAGCTGGGAGTCGAGATCCCAACCGTCGGCGGCGTCGATTTCGGTCTGCAGCTTGCCCATCTCTTCCATTAGCGCGTCAAAGTCGGCGTCCGGGTTGGCCATTTCCTCGCCGATAGCGTTGAAGCGGGCGACCTTCTCGGCGATTGGGCCGAATGCCATCTTGATGTTCTCTCCCACGGTCTTGGTGTCATCCAGCGGTGGCTCCTGCTGCAGGATGCCGACTGTGAAGCCCGGGGTCAGTGTGGCCTCACCGTTGCTCACGGTTTCGAGGCCGGCCATGATCTTGAGCAGGGTGGACTTACCCATACCGTTCGGGCCCACGACGCCGATCTTCGCGCCGGGCAGGAAGCTCAGGGTCACGTCATCGAGGATCACTCGGTCGCCGTAGGATTTACGGGCCTTGATCATCTGAAACACAAATTCAGCCATATAAGTGTCTTATCCTGTCTTATCGTTGCAATTTCAACGTTTTGCCGGGCTTGGATTCCGTGATGACACACTGTGGAACGACGCGGCCGGTTTCGAGAGTTTCCGAACGACCCGTTTGATGCCGCCCGTCCCTGGATTTCCGTGTCATCGCGGCGCCTCGGTCCCAAGCAAAAGCACGTTGTGGATTATTCCATATCCCGTCTACACGATGCAATGGGGTTCTGGCGGGCGGGAATTAGCGATTCGGTCATCGGGAGGAGACGTGGAAGGTGGCGGCGATGCCATCATTGCCGACGCCGGTAAATGGGCGCTGGGCATGCCCTGTTTCCTGAGCGAGAGCCCGGCCCTGTATCGTCTGGCGATTTGTCGATCGTTGCGATTCCGGCGTTCTGCCGGGCTTTCATTTCGAAATGACGCATCTGGAATAGTGCGGCCGTCTTTGGTGCTCCTCTCTTCAGTGATCCGCCGAGGTTACGCCCATGGCTGAACGCCCGGAATGTCCCGCGAAATCCGGCGAGACGGTCTAGGCCGCGGATGTACCGTGAATGGCGCATAGGCGTGTCGGTCGCCGCAATCATGGCAATGAGAGGAAACCCCGTTATGGATCATGCATCCCGATCTCAGCATCAGACTCAGGCCGATGCGTCTTCGATCTCTTCAACGAATCCGACGGCCTCGTCGCCACTGCCTGCCCAGACGCCGCCGTGGGGCGCGCTGTGGGTGATGGCCCTGGGATTGGCCATGATCGTGCTCGACAGCTCGATCGTCAACGTCTCCATTCCCACCATCATCGCCGACATCGGCATTAACCTGACCGACGCCCAGTGGGTCACCTCGCTCTACAACATCGTGCTTGCCGCGTTGTTGCTGCCTTTCGGCAAGTTGGGCGACGCCAGGGGGCGCAAACTGGTGTTCCAAGTCGGCACCGTGATCTTCGTGGCGAGCTCGGTGCTTGCCGCCGCCTCGCAGGGTGCGGGGATGCTGCTTGCCGCCCGTGTGCTGCAGGGCATCGGAGGCGCGATGATCATGCCGAACACCCTGTCCACGGTGTCCGCCCTGTTCCGGGGCAAATACCGTGCCGCGGCGTTCGGCGTCTGGGGTGCGGTGATGAGTTCGGCCGCCGCCCTCGGCCCGCTGCTCGGTGGCGTGTTCACCGAGACTCTGGGATGGCGTTGGATTTTCCTAGTGAACTTGCCGCTGGGTATCGCGGTCTTTGTGTCGGCCATCTTCCTGGTACCGCAGACCGGTGGGGACGCCTCGGTCGCCGGTGCCGCGGATGCCGCACGGGATGCCCGATTCCATCGTGTCGGTGTGGATATTCCGGGCGTGGTGTTGTCTGCCCTGACCTCGGCCCTGCTGGTGTTCGGTCTTATTGAAGGCGAGACCTACGGCTGGTGGAAGCAGACCTCAACGCAGTTGAAGCTGGGCGGGTTGAGCTGGAATCGAGACTGGTTGTCGCCGGTGCCGATCTGCCTGATCGCCGGTGCGCTTCTGCTGGCTGCCTTCATCGTCTTCGAGTCGGCGCGGGGCAAAGCCGGTCGGCCGGTCATGCTGGACATGACCCTGTTTCGCATCAGGACGTTCTCGTGGGGCAATCTGGCGGCTGCGGCCATCGCCGCCGGCGAATTCGCGCTGGTGTTCATGCTGCCGCTGTACCTCATCAACGCCCGTGGGCTCAACACGCTGCAGGCCGGTGCGATGCTGGCCGTGATGGGTCTGGGGTCCATCGTCGCAGGTGCGCAGGCCCATGTCATGGCCGCCAAGCTCACCCCGGCCGGCGTGATTCAACTCGGTCTTGTGATCGAGATCATCGCCGTCGCCCTGGTCGCGGTCCTTATGCCTGTGGGATTGTCGGTGTGGTGGCAGCTTATTCCCATGGCCGCATACGGTCTGGGTCTGGGCTTCGCCTCCGCGCAGCTGACCAGCGTGGTGCTCTCCGAAGTGCCGATCATGCAGTCCGGCGAAGGGTCGGCCACCCAGTCCACGGTTCGACAGCTCGGCACCGCCGTCGGTTCGGCCATCTCCGGCGCGTCGTTGGCCATGGCCGTCAACGGAACATTGCCGGCGCGGCTCGAATCCCTCGGGCTGCCCGCCAAGGTCGGCGACGGTCTGGCCCAGGCGGTCAGCGGTTCGGCGGGTGGAGTGATCGGCGTGTTCCGCAGCGGTGATGGGCCGGCGGCCCGGTTCGGCGACGAGGCGCCGAAGATTGCCGATGCGATGACTTCAGGATTCATCGAAGGAGGTCAGTGGACGCTTCTGGTCGCCGGCATCATGCTGTTCATCGGTTTACTGGCCTCGGTGGCCGTGCGTCGTGCCGCGTCGTCGCACAACGTGCGTTGACGCATGACGGCTACTGTCTTATGGGGAGTGCGGTCGTGCGCGGTCGAACGATATGGTCCGCATACCGTCCACCGCACCTGTGGTCGGTTCGCCGGTGGAAGGAACGACGTATCAGACGGCGTGTCATGATCCGATGATGCTGTAGCATATCCTTTTGTGCCTCATCGAGGCACGCACGGCCCCGTAGCTCAGTTGGTTAGAGCGCCGCCCTGTCACGGCGGAGGTCACCGGTTCAAGTCCGGCCGGGGTCGCCACCGAACTCCCGATGCATGTCGGGAGTTTTTTGTTTCCTGCCGTTCTTCGATGCCGTCCGCAAGGACGGTGAAAGTGAATGCATCCGATTCGACACGCCGTCCGCACCGATGCCGGCGTTAAGGGAGGCGCCCGTTTGCAACGGGTGAAATGCATGAGGAAGCGCATCGGCGGAATGTTTGCAACGCATGACGAACCACGGAAAATCCGCGGTGGGAGGTCATGGCGGCTCACTACTATTTTCGCTATCTCGTACGTTACGAAAGTCTTCAAGGAGTAAGCCATGACAACGCTCGCCATCGATATCGGCGGAACCAAGATCGCCGCTGCCGTCTGCGATGCAAACGACAGCATCATCCAGCGTTGGCGCGTCCCCACGCCGATGGACGCCGACGCCATCAACAAGCACATCGCCGAGATCTACCGCGAAGCCGTCGCCGCCGGCCACACTGATATCGAGGCCATCGGCATCTCCGCGGCCGGTAATGTGAGCGCGGATCGCAAGACGCTCACCTTCTCCGCCAACATTCCGGCCTGGATCAATTACAATCTGTCCGAGCATGTCGGTGCGTTGATCGACCATGCCGTTCCGGTCATCGTCGAAAACGATGCCAACTGCGCCGGCTGGGGCGAATTCGTGCACGGTGCCGGCCGGGGCAGCTCCAATATGGTCGCGCTGACCGTGGGCACCGGTCTTGGCGGTGCCATCGTGGTCAACGGCCAGCTCTACCGTGGCTCCTTCGGCATGGCCGCAGAGCTCGGCCACCTGCCGATGGTCCCGGACGGCGACCACTGCGGCTGCGGCCTGCGCGGCTGCGCTGAGCGCTACACCTCGGGCACCTCACTGGAGAACTTCGCCAAGTCTGCCGTGCGCCGTCGCCCGCAGGATGCCAAGCGCCTCATGGAGCTGTGCGGCGGCGACATCGCCAAGCTGGAAGGCCCGATGGTCTCCCAGGCAGCTCAGGAAGGCGACGTACTCGGCCTGTACGCATTCGGCAAAATCGGCGAATGGCTTGGCCGTACCATGGCCGCCGTTTCCGCCGTGCTTGATCCGGATTTGTTCGTCATCGGCGGCGGCGTAGTGGCCGTGGGCGATATTCTGTTGGAACCGGCCCGCTACAACTACCAGCGTTTCCTGGAAGGCAGCGCCTACCGTGGCCACGCCAAGATCGTCGCCGCCGTCGCGGGCCAGGACGCCGGCCTCATCGGTGCCGCCAATCTGGCTCTTCGCTGACGCAGCCGACCGCAAGGCGTCCGGTCTTGCGATGACCCAGATGGCGGTGCGTAGATAACGCGCACGACGCAGATAGCAACGCGTAAACAATCGCGAACAGTACAGTGCGGTGATTCTCGTTATGGGAATCACCGCACTATTGTTTTTCTCCCGAAAATGGCGAAACCCAACGTGAGTGAATGGGTCGTTGGGTTTGCCTAGAGGTCGCATACCCTTACTAAAGGTAATGACTATCGGTAACTAAATGGAGGTTGGGTCAGCGATGAGCGAATCCCAGACCGAAACCAAGTCCGCGACTGAGTCCGCGACCAAGTCCAAGCCCGGCCAGCTGCCGGTGGATGACGTACGCAGTCTTATAGACGCCTGCTGGAAGGCCAAGACCATCACCGAACTGATGCCGGCATTGCCGAAAGGCATGAAACCGCGCTATGTCCACGTGATCGACGCCGTCTGGCATATCAACGAACCGAATGGGCAAGATACCGGCACCGCGCGCGTGGGCGACGTCAGCGCATTCCTCGGCGTCACTACGCCGAGCATCACCAAACTCCTCGGCGAGTTGGCGGAACTCGGGCTGGTCGTCAAGCACGCCGACTCCACCGACCGCCGCGCGGTGACGCTTACGCTCGCCGAACGCGGCTTAGATATCCGCCGCATCTATGTGGAGGAATATCACGCGCGTTTGAGCCAACTGCTGGGTGGGTTGACCTCGGACCAGTGCGAAACCACGGTACGCACCTTGACCGAAGCCTTGCGACTCATGCAGCAGGACGCCAACAACCGGTAACAATCGGAAAACAATCGGTACAACCGGCGGCCAGCCCATCGGCAACACCGAAAACGAACGAATGGAGGGGAGGGCAAATCTTATGAACGATGCAGCAACACAGTCAGCAACGCCAGCAACAACGCGACCAGCAACGCAGCCAACGACACTGCTGTGGCCAGCGCGCTGATTTCTGAATTTTCGGCCGCTGCCGTGAACAATGGGGCGGATGCCGCCGACTCCTATCTCACCGCTTTCCCACAAAGCATGATGGTGTTCACCGGCATGGCGGTGCTTGGCGTGGTTCTCGCCGCACTCATGTTCCGCTTCTCCACTCGCCGTCCGCCGGAATTGCGGGAAGTCAAATAGTTCGCCTGCCGCGTATCGGTTGGCTTTATGATGGAATCGATATTCCATCACAGGAGAAGCAGGAGGACTATCATGCTTGAGCCACCAGTCACTCCGATTCGCAAGGCCAACGACGGCCTTGAGCTGCCCGCCACCGGATTCGGCACCTATAAGGTTAACGGCCTGACCGGTGTGGACGCCATCAAGTCTGCCATTCATCAGGGCTACCGGCTCATCGATTCCGCCTTCAACTATGAGAACGAAGGTGTGGTGGGCCGCGCTATCCGCGAATCCGGTGTGCCGCGTGAAGACATCATCGTCACTTCCAAGCTGCCTGGCCGCCACCACGCCCATGACGAGGCGCTGCTCACCATCGAGGAGAGCGTGTGCCGCATGGGACTCGACTACATCGACCTCTACCTGATTCACTGGCCGAACCCGAGCCAAGGTCAGTTCGTCGAGGCATGGGAGGCGCTGGTCGAAGCCCGTGAACGTGGGCTGGTCAAGCATATCGGCGTTAGCAACTTCCTGCCCGGTCACATTGATTTGCTTATTCGCGATACGGGCGTGACCCCTGCCGTCAACCAGATCGAGCTGCATCCGTACTTCCAGCAGCACGAACAGCTGGCCTACGACAACGCGCATGGCATCATCACTGAGGCGTGGAGCCCGCTGGGCCGTGCCAACCAGATGCTGCGCGATCCGGACTTGAAGCGTATCGCCGCCAAGCATGGTATTTCTGTGGTGCAGACCATTCTGCGTTGGCATCTTCAGTATGGCGATGTGGCCATCCCGAAGTCCCTGAACCCGGAGCGTCAGCGCCAGAACCTTGACCTGACTGCTTTCGAACTCGACGATCAGGACATGGCCGATATCGCCGCAATGGACAACCCTGAAGGCCACACCTTCGGTCAGAACCCCCACTGGCACGAAGAAGCCTGATTCCTTTTCTAGCTCCCCTCTCTGAGGGGAGTGCCCGTGTGAATAGAAGGAACCAAAGATGCAACGCTCTATTATGACTTCGCGCTCATTCCTGCGCACGCCGTCTGAGCCTGCTGGTCCCGGCGATGAGACAGTGATTGAGGATCTTGTGGACACCTTGGAAGCCAACCGTTCTCGTTGCGTGGGTATGGCCGCCAACATGATTGGCATCGGCAAACGCATTATTGCTTTTGTAGATGAGGATCTCGGCGGCCGTATCACGGTGATGCTCAATCCCGTGATTACGGCCTCGGACGGCACCTTCGATACTCAGGAAGGCTGCCTGTCCCTAACCGGCGAACGCTGCACTTTGCGCTACCGACGTATCGAAGTCAATTATGAGGACCGCCGATTCCGCACACGCCACGCCACGTTCAGCGGCTGGACTGCGCAAATCATCCAGCATGAAGTCGATCACTGCAATGGCATCATCATCTGATTACCAGCTCTGAACGGTGCCAATCTGCCGGCGCTTGGCAGTTTGGCTTCGCTGGGGTGTTCTCAGTGGTGCTGGGGTGCCAAGGAGTGGCGGGTTGGCTCCGCTGAGGAGCGTGAGCGGTGCCGCGTTGCCAGTGCTTGGCAGATTGGCTTCACTGATGGTGCTCTTAGCGGTGCCGTTCCGCCAGTGTTTGGCGGGTTGACTCTGTTGAAGAGTGACTGCGTCAGTAGGGCTATTGCGTGGTTCGATGCCGACGGTGGATGACACGCCAGAGGTGGTGTGAATAATTGAGAGGCGGTGGATGACGGCGAGGCAATTGGTGGATAACCCGTGAGAATACAGGGTTATTCACCGAGTCCCAACTGGGTTATGCACAATCGGCAACCCCTGGAATCATTGGGTTTTCCACTTATCCACAAGTTTGGCTGAGGGGCTTGCGCCAAGGTCGCCGGCTTCCGTACAGTGTGTCTCACGGCGGGCGATGCGGCCTGCCGTCCACACTTGACCGGAAGGACCGACCATGACCGAAGCCACTGCCGCCGTTGAAGATTCCGGAGCACCGGCAATCCTGGATACCAAGGATGTCGTTGATATGTTCAAGCAATGCAATCTTGCCGTGTATGCCGAGGCGCGGCGTGAGTTTTACCGTGAAGTCAGTTTGAACCCATTCAAGCCACATCCCGAGGGTCTGCTCCGGATGATCGAGTGGCAGTTTTGGGATTGGTTTTCCTTTGATTGCTCGATCAGCGACATCGGTCTGACCGGAGATGAAAGCTCGGATATGCGCGTCGAGCTGGTGCATAACAAAGATAACGGCATCTCACCGTTCCGGGCTATGGCGGAATACGTGTACGCCGTCGACCCGCAGGTCGGGGAACGGAAGCTGCAGGATTTCCGGGATATTGATGACACCAATTTCGCCTCGATGTTTTGGATCAAGGATGCCAATGCGGTGAAGGGGATAATGACGGTCGAAGATCTCATTAATGGTGGTATTTATGATGTAGCAAGCCCGCAAGCTGCAGAATATGACGGCGCACGCGGCGGCCTGATCGTCAACCGCATTGCCCGTGTGCGAGGCAGGTGGCAGGGTTGCGCGATTCCGATCTATGAGGCTCACCGGCCAGATGATCCCAAGACGGGCGAGGCCATAGCGCGAAGTTTTCGCCACAGTGGATACCGGCCCGACTTTCCCGGTTTGGTCAGATTCTTCTACGGCCGGGCCAAGGATACCGGGCTGGATTGGGAGGAGGCGGTTGCCGCCAAGAAGACCGGCATGCTGAATCAGCTGATTGAGCAGGCGCGCGATTGATGGGGCTTTCGCGAGGCTGCCGTCCTGAGTTGTAGTCTCTGTTTTTTTTGGGGGGGGGGCTTGGGCCGTCGGTGTGTGCTGGCGGCCCTGGAGCATGTTTTCAGCGCTTCTGACCGGGATGAAGACCGCGGTCTCGGATGAAGAAGGGTGCCACCAGACAGATGATGCACACGATGGCCACCATGCGAAAAATGCGGAAGTCAAGCATTGGCTGTTCCAGCCGCATCTGGCGCCAGATGAACAGTGTCAGGGCGATTACGCCAATGGCTAGAGATACCAGCACGTCCATGCTGCCCCAGCCGTTTCCGCCGGCAGTGGAGAGGCCGAAGAGCACACCGCCGAAACCGAAGGTCGAAAGTACCACGGACAGCACGTCGATATGCGGGTGGGTCGGCTCGCCCACGTTGTGCACCGTGAAGCAGGCGGCCGCGATCACGCCGCCGGCGATTGCCACCAGCAGCGCGAACATCCAACGCCAGCTCAGCCATTCGACCAGCAGACCGGAGATGGTGGGGCCCAGTGCCGGAGCAAAGGCGATGACCATGCCCATCGCATACAGGAATAGCTGACGTGTGGTGAAGGTCTCGATGAGGAATGCGGTGACCGGAATCATGATGCCGTTGGTGAGCATGAATCCGGTGGTCAGCCATTGCACGGTGCTGCTGGGCACGTTGAACTCGCGCATCAGGGTGGGCGGCGCGTACAACATCATACGGGAGTGGTCGTTTGTTATCCGTTCCTGCGACCGGGGTCGTGCTACACTTTGGCAAGTTGACTACTCCGCAATCGCGGTAGGTCATCGTGGGGCCGTAGCTCAGTCGGTTAGAGCATGCGACTCATAATCGCCCGGTCCAGGGTTCAAGCCCCTGCGGCCCCACTCTTTTCCGACAGCGCAACGTATTCCCCGTCCATATAGGCGCGTATAATCCGTAAGGTTCCGGTTCACGTCTTGCCATAGGGGCATGACGACCCGGGTCCCCCGAATCCATAGGAGACGCAAAATGCAGCAGGGTATCCATCCTGATTACCACCCCGTTGAGGTGACGTGCTCGTGCGGCAACACCTTCGTGACCCGCACTGCTGGCAAGGAAGATCACATGTTCGTTGACGTGTGCTCTCAGTGCCACCCGTTCTACACCGGCAAGCAGAAGATTCTCGATACCGGTGGCCGCGTTGCTCGCTTCGAGAAGCGCTACGGCAAGAAGAGCAAGTAGCATACTTCGCGCCAGTCCTATTCGGCCCGGCATGCTTCGGCATGCCCGCCCGAGGACTGGCGTTTTTGTATTCTTTTGACCTGATTACAACACAACCAGAAAGCGTGTCATGGCAGACGAACAGTTCCCCGCGGCGGCGACCGCACTTGAGGAGTACCAGTCCATCGAAGAGCAGATGGCGAGCCCCGAAGTCGTGTCCAATCCGGACAAGCTGCGCAAACTAGGCCGTCGTCATGCCGAGCTAGGTGCCATTGTGGGAGCCTACAAAGCTTGGTTGCAATTGAAGGATGACTTGGAAGCCGCTCAGGAGATGGCCGGCGAGGATGCCGACTTCGCCGAGGAAGCTAAGCGTCTCGAATCCGAACTGCCGGGCGCGGAAGAAAAGCTGCGCACCGCGCTTATTCCGCGTGATCCGGATGATGCGCGAGACACCATTATGGAAATCAAGGCCGGCACCGGCGGCGAGGAAGCTGCACTGTTTGCCGGTGATTTGCTGCGTATGTACACCCGCTACGCCGAGAAGCGCGGCTGGAGCGTGAACATTCAGTCCGAGAACACCACTGAGCTCGGCGGCGTCAAGGACGTGCAGATTGCCATCCGGGCCAAGGGCACGCCTGCTCCCGAGGACGGCGTGTGGGCTTCGATGAAATACGAGGGCGGCGTGCACCGCGTGCAGCGCATTCCTGTCACCGAATCACAGGGGCGCATCCAGACTTCTGCGGCCGGTGTGATTGTTTTCCCCGAAGCCGACGAGGACGATGACGAAATTGAGATTGATCCGAAAGACCTGAAGATTGATATCTTCATGAGCTCCGGTCCTGGCGGACAGTCCGTGAACACCACGTATTCCGCCGTGCGCATGACCCACCTGCCTACCGGCATCACGGTGAACATGCAGGACGAGAAGTCGCAGATTCAGAACCGTGCCTCCGCCCTGCGCGTGCTGAAGTCCCGACTACTGGCCATGAAGCACGAGCAGGAGGCCGCTGAGGCGGCTGATATGCGCCACTCGCAGGTACGCTCGTTGGATCGCTCCGAGCGTATCCGTACCTACAACTTCCCGGAGAACCGCATCGTCGATCATCGTACGAATTACAAGGCATACAACCTGGATGCCGTGCTTGACGGCGACCTGCAGGCCGTAATCGACTCCGACATCCAAGCCGACGAAGCCGACCGTCTGGCCAATCAGAAGTGATAGTAGCGTGAGCGGGTTTGGCCGGTAGATACAATGCTCGACACACTCTAGGCCGTTCGGTCAAGCCTACGGTCGAGCATCGCATTTACCGGCCAAACCCTTACATTATGTGATAATTAAGGCACCGGAAGATAGGGATGTGATGGCTGCTGCCGATGTGATTCGTGATGCCGCCGTGCAATTGCGTGAGGCTGGCATTGAGACGCCTGAGCATGATGCCAAACTGCTCCTTGCCGAGGCGGCAGGTGTTGAGTTGCGCGATGTCGACAAAGCTCTGTTGATGGGGGAGGAGCTTGGCACAGCCGAACAGCTTGCCCGCTTCCAATCCATGCTTGCCCGCCGTGCCAAGCGCGAGCCGTTGCAGTACATCACCGGTCATGCGCCGTTCCGCTATCTCGACCTGAAGGTCGGCCCTGGCGTGTTCATTCCGCGTCCGGAAACCGAAACCGTGGTGCAGGCCGGTCTTGACTGGCTGACAAGAAACGGCATGATCCATCCTCGTGTGGTCGATCTGTGCGCCGGCTCCGGCGCGATTGGGCTGTCCGTTGTCAGCGAGGTGCCCGGCAGCCAGGTGTGGGCGGTGGAGCTGTCGCCGAACACCGCCGAATGGACGCGAAGGAATCTGTCGGAAACCGCGAAAAAGTACCCATCCATTGCCTCGAATTACCATCTGGAAATCGCGGATGCCACGTCCTTCGCCACATTGGCCCAATTGGACGGCACCGTCGATGTCGTCATCACCAATCCTCCCTACGTGCCGCAGGCCGATATTCCCGAGCAACCGGAAGTGCGTGATTGGGATCCGGAATTGGCTTTGTATGGCGGCTCGATGGACGGTACGTTGATTCCCGAGCGCATTATCGAGCGGGCCTGCCGTCTTCTCAAGCCTGGGGGCGCGCTTGTCATGGAACATGACGTGACCCAGGGGGATCGTCTCGTGGCCTTTGCCAGGGCCACCGGATTCGCTGCCGCATCGACCGGCCAGGACTGGACGGGTCGTGACCGCTACCTGTTTGCAGTTTCCTAAGCCTCACGAATCCCACATTTCCTTGGGCTTGCATTCTCGTTTCCGTAATTGCGCTGTCTCATAATAAGAACAATTTATTGCGGCTTCAAAGCGGGTCTGGTTATAACAGTCCGCGACAAACATCGAATGAGAGAGACGTAGATGACGGTCACAAGCCGTGTGATGCAGTTCTGTGGTATGTGAATTATGCGAACGGAACGTCTCACGCGCATATCCCGCGCGTTGATTGACTGATGAACGATGTTGCAATATCCCAAGGAAGAAGGAAGAGGATGAACGTGAAGTTCTCCACTAAGTTCATTGCGGCCAGCGCGGCCGCAGTTATGGCGTTGTCCCTTGCTGGATGCTCCGGCGGCAGCATGGATGACTCCTCCAGCTCCAGCGCCAAGGCATCTGGTGACACCATCACCATCGGCACCGTGACCACCAACTCCGGTACCGCTGCCGCTTACGGCGAGGCCGAGGTCAAGGGCTTCGAGCTGGCCGTTTCCGAGATCAACGCCAAGGGCGGCATCAACGGCAAGAAGGTCAAGCTCGAGTCCATGGATGACAAGGGCGACGCCACCGAGGCGTCCAACGCCTACAACAAGCTTGTTGGCGACAACAACGTGCTCGCCGTGGCCGGTCCGACCATCTCCGCCACCACCGCAGCCGTGGCTCCGCTGGCCGACCAGTCCAAGCTGGTCACCATCGCCCCGGCCGCCACCTCCGATTCCATCGAAACCGGCAACTACCTGTTCCGCACCTGCTTCAAGGACTCCTACCAGGGTGAGGTCGCCGCCCGCTTCGCGGCCGAGAACCTGAAGGTCAAGAAGGTCGCCGTGCTCTACGGTACCGGTGATCCGTACTCCTCCGGCGTGGGTGAGGCTTTCGCCAAGGCCGCCGAGAAGCTTGGTCTTGAAGTGGTGGACAAGGAAAGCTCCTCCTCCGCCGACGACACCGAGTACTCCGCTCAGCTGCAGAAGATCCAGGCCTCCGGTGCTGAGCTGCTTTACGCTCCGTACTACTACTCCGTGGCTGGTCCGTACATCATCCCGCAAGCTCGTTCCGTGGGCTTCGATGGCTACGTGATGGGCCCTGACGGCTACGACGGCCTCAAGCTCACCGGTGACAAGGCCCAGTACAACAAGACCTACTACACCACCCACTACTCCGCCGACGACAACACCAACACCAAGGTGCAGGACTTCATCAAGTCCTACAAGTCCAAGAACAACGCCGAGCCGAACACCTTCGCCGCTCTGGGCTACGACACGATCTACATGATCAAGCAGGCCATCGAAAAGGCTGGCAAGAACGCCACCCGTGAGGATGTGCGCAGCGCCGTGGCCGGCATGACCTTCGACGGTGTGACCGGTAAGTTCACGATGGACAAGTCCGGCTCCCCGACCAAGTCCGTCATCGTGCTTGAGATGAAGGACGGCAAGCCTGTCTACAACACCACCGTGCAGCCCAAGTGAATCACCGCTGCATGATTCCAATCCATGCGCTCTAGTATGAGTGCGCGATATAGGAGAGTGGCCGGTTTCCCGGCCCTCTCCCTTTCGCGTTTTCATGGCGCATCATCAGACATTCAATAAACGCATTCAACACACAATGAGATTTAGAAAGGGGGAGCAGTGATGGATCAGATCATCATGTTTGTCAGCCAGCTATTCAATGGCCTGAAAATCGGTAGCGTGTACGCACTCGTGGCATTGGGCTACACCATGGTCTACGGCATCATCCGCCTGATCAACTTCGCCCACGGCGATTTCATCATGGTCGGCGCATATGTGCTGATGCTCACCATTCCCGCCATCGTCGCCATGGGCCTGCCCGCTTGGGTGGCGGTCATTCCCGCCATCCTGGTGTGCGTGGCCGTCGGCGTCATCGTCGAAAAAGCCGCATACAAGCCGGTGCGCGAGAAGGGCAATTCCATGACCGCCCTGATCACCGCCATCGCCATGTCCCTGCTGCTGGAGAACGGCTCTCAGGCCATCTTCGGTGCCGACTTCCAGACAGTCCCGACCATTTTCCACCTGCCGTCCATTGCCTTCGGCAAGCTCAAGCTTTCCGGAGACACACTGCTGACCATCGTCATCGGCCTGGTCATCATGGTGGGCCTGCAGCTGTTCGTCAAGTTCACCAAGCAGGGCAAGGCCATGCGCGCTGTCTCCGAAGACAAGGAGGCCGCTGTGCTCATGGGCGTCAACGTCAACTCCACCATCGCCCTGACCTTCGCCATCGGTTCCGGTCTGGCTGCAGTCGCCTCGCTGATGTACTGCGCCGCCTACCCGCAGGTGTCGCCTATGATGGGTGCCATGTTGGGCTTGAAGGCATTCGTCGCCGCAGTCCTTGGTGGCATCGGCTCCATCCCGGGCGCCATGATCGGTGGTCTTGCCATCGGCCTGATCGAGAGTCTGACCAAGGCATATATCGGCACTGTCACCGGAGGCCTCATCACCTCGGCATTCTCCGATGCCATCGTGTTCGCCATCCTGATCATCGTGCTGCTCGTCAAGCCATCCGGCATTATGGGCAAGAACGAAGGGGAGAAGGTCTGATCGTATGAAGAAGACAATGCTTTCCACCACACAATCCTATGTGGTGTGCTTCCTAGGCATCCTTTCCACATTCGGCATCGTGATGGCTCTGTGCGAATCCGGTCTGGCCGATTCCTATATCAAGGGCATCATGATGACCGCATGCATCGCCATCATCATGACCACATCCCTGAACCTCACCATCGGTGTGCTTGGCCAGCTGACGCTGGGTTGCTGCGGCTTTGAGGCCATCGGCGCCTATGTAGCCGCACTGGCATCCAAGTACATGGTTGCAGCCGGCATCGGCGTTGACCCCACCGCAAGGTTCCTGATTACCACGCTGATCGGCGGCATTGTGGCGTGTGTGTTCGGCATCCTGATTGGTATCCCGGCACTGCGACTGCATGGCGATTACTTGGCCATCATCACGCTGGGCTTCGGTGAGATCATTCGTGTGATCATCCAAAACCTCAAGGTTGCCGGCGGCATGGGCCTTGACAAGGGTGCCGCGGGACAGGCCCTGATCGGCATCGAACGCACCGCCAACCTGTACGTCGTGTTCTGGATCATGGTGGTCACCGTGGTCGTGCTCTTCATGTTCGGCCGTTCCCGTTACGGGCGCGCCGTCAAGGCCATTCGCGACGACGAGATCGCTGCGGGCGCTTCCGGACTCAACACCACGTACCTTAAGGTGCTTGTCTTCGCGATTTCCGCATTCTTTGCAGGCATTGCAGGTGGCATCTTCGCCCAGTACATCGGTTCGTTGAACCCCACCATGGCCGGCTGGCTCAACTCCATCAACTACGTGATCATGGTGGTGTTCGGCGGCATGGGTTCGCTCACCGGCTCGATCGTCTCCGCCATCGGCCTGACCATCCTGCCCGAGCTGCTGCGTGCCTTCGCCGACTACCGTATGCTCGCCTACTCGGTGGTGCTGGTGCTTGTCATGATCTTCCGCCCGCAGGGCATCTTCGGTTCATGGGAGTTCTCGCTGCCCAAGCTCATCAACCGGCTGCTGCTTCGCGGAAACAGCAAGAACGACAGGGCTGCTGATAAGTCCGATAAAGCCGTCAACGAACCGGCCGATACAACCGAGAAGGAGGCTGCACGATGAGCAACGATACCCAGCCCATCCTCAAAGCCGAACATCTCGGCATCACCTTCGGTGGTCTGAAGGCCGTATCCGACTTCAACATGACCATCAACAAAGGCGAACTCGTCGGTCTGATCGGCCCCAACGGTGCCGGCAAGACCACGGTGTTCAACCTGCTGACCGGCGTGTACAAGCCCACCGAGGGCGATTTCTGGCTGGATGGCGAACCCATGAACGGCAAGAAGACCTATCAGGTGGTTCGTGCCGGCATCGCCCGAACCTTCCAGAACATCCGCCTGTTCAAGCAGCTCACCGTTGAGGAGAATGTGCTCGTCGCCTTTGACGAATCGTTCTCCTACCATATGGGCGGCGCCATCTTCCGCACCCCGGGCTTCTGGAAGCAGGAGCATGAGATGCATGAGAAGGCCATCGACCTGCTGCGCATTTTCAACCTCGAAGGCTTGGCGGCCACGCAAGCGGCCAACCTGCCATACGGCCAGCAGCGCAAGCTGGAGATCGCGCGCGCTTTGGCCACCGGCATGAAGCTGCTGTTGCTCGACGAGCCGGCCGCAGGCATGAACCCCACGGAAACCGAGGATCTGCTGCACTGCATCAATACGATCCGTGATCGTTTCGGCATCGCCATCCTGCTCATCGAACATGACATGAGCTTGGTGATGAGCGTTTGCCAGCGCATTCAGGTGCTTGATTACGGTCGTACCATCGCATCCGGTACGCCGGAGCAGATCGCCAACAACCCGCAGGTCATCTCGGCCTATCTGGGTAGCGACAGCAATGATGATGCGGACGGCGACTCGACCGCCAAGGTCGAGCCGGAGCCAAGCATCGCCAAGACGATTCAAGAAGAGGGGGCACGCTGATGCTGGAAATCAAGGATCTGTGTGTCTCGTACGGCGCCATCGACGCGGTCAAAGGCATCAGTCTGAAGGTGGACGACGGTGAGATCGTCTCCCTGATCGGAGCCAACGGTGCCGGTAAAACGACCACCTTGCACACCATCACCGGTCTGGTGCCGGCCAAGTCCGGCAGCATCACCTATGACGGTCATGACCTGCTTAAGACGCATGCGAACAAGATCGTCACCCTGGGCATGGCCCACGTGCCGGAAGGCCGCCATGTGTTCACCCGCATGAGTGTGCAGGAGAACCTGGAGATGGGTGCGTTCAGCCTCAAGGACCAGTCGAATCTCGGCAAGGATCTTGAGATGGTGTTCGACTACTTCCCGCGTTTGAAGGAACGTCGCCGCCAGCTGGCCGGCACGCTCTCCGGCGGTGAGCAGCAGATGGTGGCCATGGGCCGCGCCCTGATGAGCCATCCGAAGACGATTCTGATGGATGAGCCGTCGATGGGTCTTTCGCCTCTGCTGGTCAAGGAGATTTTCGACATCATCGTCACTCTGCGCAAGAGCGGCATCACCGTGCTGCTGGTCGAACAGAACGCGAAGATGGCCCTATCCATTGCCGATCGCGCCTATGTGCTCGAAACCGGCAAGATCACGATGAAAGGCAAGGCCTCGGATCTGCTGCACGACGAGAAGGTGCGCAAGGCATACCTCGGCGCGTGACGCATAGTCTGGCACAGGTTGCTTTCGAATTGATGGTGACCGGGTTTCGCCCGGGACGGTGCATGCCGTTCGGAACGAAACCCGGTCATCGTCGTTGTGCAAGTCGGGGCACAATGGTGCAATGATAGATTGTGATGAATCAGGTGAACGGAGACGGTATGAGCGCAACGCGGAAGGTCACGGATGAGTCGTTGGCTCAGGCCGCACGCATCATTCATGATGGCGGACTGATCGTCATTCCCACCGATACCGTGTATGGCGTAGCCTGTGATCCGCGCAATGCGGCTGCCATCGCCCGCATCTACGAACTCAAGCGGCGTCCCCGCTACAAGGCATTGCAGGTTCTGCTTGATTCCACTGACCAACTTGACGAGCTCGGACTCGAACTACCTTCGCCGCTGAACCGTCTTTCTGCCGCCTTCCTGCCGGGGGCGTTTTCGCCGATTGCCGTCGCGCGCCCCGATTGCACGTTGGAGACGTTGGCCGACACCGCGGAAGGCAGGCCCGGCACGCAAGGCATTCGCATTCCCAACTCGGCGCTCTGCCTTGAGATTCTTCGTGCTACTGGTCCTCTGGCCGCTTCAAGCGCCAATCGTTCCGGCGATGAAAGCGCGCAGACCGTGGACGAGGCCGTGGAAGCGTTCGGAAACCAGATTGATTTGTATCTGGATGGCGGGCCCACACAAGGCCATATATCTAGCACCGTGGTGAAAGCGGATCCGTATGCGAGAGACGGCATTGAGATTCTTCGTGAGGGAGTCATTCCCCAATCCATGATTCGCAAAGCCCTCCACCTCAATGGCGGGGGATTAGGCGCATGAGGATTTACTTACTGGTCGCGGCCATCGCGGGTGGCGTCACCTGGCTGGTGACTCCGCTGATTCGCCACGTGGCCATCGAAATCGGCGCGGTTGGCGAAGTGCGCGCCCGCGATGTGCATACCATTCCCACCCCGCGTATGGGCGGCCTTGGCATGCTGATCGGATTTACCGTGGCCACCATCTTTGCCAGCAGAACGCCGTTCCTTGCGGGTCTGTTCCAAGGTAATTACCAGATGTGGGTGATTCTTGCCGGCGGCATTATGATCAGTCTGCTGGGCATGGCCGATGATTTGTGGGATCTTGACTGGATGTTGAAGCTCGCCGGTCAGCTGCTGATTTCCGTTTTCGTGGCCTGGGGTGGTTTGCAGATTATTTCGCTGCCGCTGGGAGGCTCTCTGATCACCGCATCCCCGAGCCTGTCCATGGCAATTACGGCATTCCTTATTGTCGCTTCGATCAACGCGGTCAATTTCGTGGACGGTCTTGACGGACTGGCTTCGGGCATCGTGGCCATCGGCGGCATCGCGTTCGCCATCTATTCGTACATCATCGCCCGATACTCGCCCAGTTACGCCTCGCTGGCCACGCTGATCGACGTGATGATGGTGGGCATCTGTGCGGGCTTTATCCTGCATAACTGGCATCCGGCGAAATTGTTCATGGGTGATTCCGGCTCGATGCTGCTCGGCTATCTCATCACCTGCGCCTCAATCGTCATGACCGGCCGTCTTGATCCGGCATCGATTCACGCCAGTATCTATCTGCCGGTATTCATGCCGATTCTGTTGCCGATTCTGGTGCTGTTCCTGCCGGTGCTCGACATGTGCCTGGCGATTGTGCGACGTCTGGCCAAGGGGCAGTCGCCGATGCATCCGGACCGTATGCACCTGCATCATCGCATGCTGCGCATCGGCCATTCGGTTCGTGGAGCTGTGCTGATTCTTTGGGGTTGGGCGGCGTTGATCGCGTTTGGGTCGTTGACCATTCTTTTCTTCAAGGCGCAGCACGTTGCCTTTGGTATGGCGATTGCCGTGGTCGTACTGACCATCGCCACCATGTACCCGTACCTGAAGCATCGTATTCCGGAGATACAGGAAGAGAACGCTACGTTGGAAGCGGCGCGCCACAACGCGCAGCATGCCACGGCAGTGCATGACGACGTAACCCCAGAAAATACGCGTTCCGGAAGCGAATCGCTGCCGGTTGCCGGCGCTGATTCGAGCGGACAGGAAAACCCTTCCTGATAGCAGTCCGCACGCGTTGAGCCATATGTGATTGGACGGTTCTCACACGTGTGTCGTGAAGGTCAGCGCATTTTCATATAGTGTTTACATGGCTACAAACCTTGATGAATTAAACGCCCAGTCGGCGTATGCCCCCCTTCCCCCGATTTTCGCCAAGCTCGGCCTTGCCTATGATGATGTGTTGCTGTTGCCGAACGAGACGGATGTCATTCCTTCCGAAGTGGACACCAGCACCCATCTGACCCGCAATATCACGATGAAGGCCCCGGTGCTCTCCGCTGCCATGGATACCGTGACCGAGTCCGAGATGGCCATCGCCATGGCTCGTAACGGTGGTATCGGCGTGCTGCACCGCAACCTGTCCATCGACGATCAGGCTGCTCAGGTCGATGTGGTCAAGCGCTCCGAGTCCGGTATGATTACCGATCCGCTGACCGTCAACCCTGAGGTCACTTTGGCTGATCTCGACAAGCTGTGCGGCAAGTTCCACATCTCCGGTCTGCCGGTGGTGGACAAGGACAACAAGCTCGTCGGCATCATCACCAACCGTGATATGCGTTTCATCGCCTCCGAGGATTACGACACCCTGAAGGTCAAGGATGTCATGACCAAGGAGAACCTGGTCACCGGTCCGTCCAACATCTCCAAGGACGACGCCCACCGCCTGCTCGCCCAGCACAAGGTTGAGAAGCTGCCGCTGGTTGATGCGGAAGGTCATCTGACTGGTCTGATCACGGTCAAGGACTTCGTCAAGACCGAACAGTACCCGGACGCCACCAAGGACGAGCAGGGTCGCCTGCGCGTGGCCGCCGGCGTCGGCTTCCTCGGCGACGCATGGCAGCGTGCCTCCGCCC